>Ga0209174_10001803_pt1 | contig 14825 bp, 14 predicted proteins | sample JI91814BDNA_FD_187505 | JGI IMG/M metagenome (GOLD analysis project Ga0209174, IMG submission 187505) | Wastewater effluent complex algal communities from Wisconsin, to seasonally profile nutrient transformation and Carbon sequestration -... | ecosystem: Engineered > WWTP > Effluent > Algae...
CGTCGCTCAGCTCCTGCAGCGCATGCTCCTGGAAGGCCACGCGGGTTTCCAGCTCGGCCAGGCGCTGGGCGTGGCTGAGCAGGATTTCGGCCATCGAATCAGCGGCCATGGCCGCCGCCCTGCGCACCGCCGCGCAGGCTGCGCCCGCGGCCAATGCCGTAGTAGGCCAGGCCCGCGGCCTCGACCTGGGCCGGATCGTAGATATTGCGTCCGTCGAACACCACGCGCGACCCCAGCCGCGCGGCCAGCGCCGCGAAATCCGGGCTCCAGAACGCCTTCCACTCGGTGACCACGAACAGCGCGTCCACGCCCTGCAGCGCTTCTTCCGGCGTGGCGCACAGCACCAGGTCGTCGCGCGCGCCGAAGATGCGCGCCGCTTCTTCCATGGCCTCCGGGTCGTGCGCGCGCACGCTGGCGCCCGCCTGCCACAGCTGCTCGAGCAGCGCGCGGCTGGACGCCTCGCGCATGTCGTCGGTGTTGGGCTTGAAGGAAAGCCCCCACACCGCGAAGGTGCGGCCGGCCAGCTGGCCGTCGAAGTGGCGCGACGCCAGTTCGAACAGCTTGCCCTTCTGCGCGTGGTTCACCGCCTCCACCGCCTCCAGCAGCCCGGCGGTGTAGCCGGCCTGGCGCGCGATGCGGCCCAGCGCCTGCACGTCCTTGGGGAAGCACGAGCCGCCGTAGCCCGCACCGGGGTAGATGAAGCTGTAGCCGATGCGCGGGTCGGAGCCGATGCCGTGCCGGACCATTTCGATGTCGGCGCCGACGCGCTCGGCGATGTTCGCCATCTCGTTCATGAAGCTGATCTTGGTCGCCAGCATGGCGTTGGCGGCGTACTTGGTGAGCTCGGCCGAGCGCTCGTCCATCACCACGATGCGCTCGTGGTTGCGGTTGAACGGCGCGTACAGGCGCTTCATCTGCTCCACCGCGTGCGCGCTGCGCGAGCCCAGCACGATGCGGTCGGGGCGCATGCAGTCATTGACCGCCGCGCCCTCCTTCAGGAATTCCGGGTTCGACACCACGTCGAAATCAATGTCCACGCCGCGCCGCGCCAGCTGGGCGGCAATCTCGGCGCGCACCTTGTCGGCCGTGCCCACCGGCACCGTGGACTTGTTGACCACCACTGCAGGCCGCAGCAGCGACTCACCGATGCTGCGCGCAACGGCCAGCACGTACTGCAGGTCGGCGCTGCCGTCCTCGTCGGGCGGCGTGCCGACGGCGATGAAGATGATGTCGCCGTGCTCGATCGAGGCGGCGGCATTGACGCTGAAATCCAGGCGCCCGGACGCATGGTTGGCCAGCACCATGTCCTCCAGGCCCGGCTCGTAGATCGGGATGATGCCCTGGCGCAGGCCTTCGACCTTGGCGCGGTCGATGTCCACGCAAACCACCTGGTGGCCGACCTCGGCCAGGCATGTGCCCGTGACCAGGCCGACATAGCCGGTGCCGAATACCGTAACGCGCATGGGATGCCTCCGTGCCGGGAACCGGCGGGGCCGTGCCCGCCTTGGTGACGGGCGTCGGGCGACCGGCCAGGCCGGTCGCCCGCGCGCGGGTTTACTTGACGATTTCCATCAGCTCGACTTCGAACGTGAGCATGGCGTTGGGCGGGATCGGACCGCCGCCAGCCTCACCGTAGCCCAGCTCGGCCGGAATCCAGAAGGTGTACTTGCTGCCCACCGGCATCAGGGCGACGCCCTCGGACCAGCCCGGGATGACCTGGCCCAGGCCGAACTCGGCAGGCTGGCCGCGATCGTAGGAGCTGTCGAACACCGTGCCGTCGAGCAGGGTGCCCTTGTAGTGCACGCGCACCACGTCGGTGCTGGTCGGCTTGGGGCCATTGCCCGCGCGGACCACCTGGTACTGCAGGCCGCTCTCGGTGACCTTGACGCCCGGCTTGTCCTTGTTTGTGGCCAGGAACGCGGCGCCCTCTTCCTTGCCCTTGGCGGCCTTGGCCTCGGCCTCGGCGGCCTGCTTGGCCTGGATGGCGGCGGTGAAGGTTTCCTGCACCTTGAGCGCCTGTTCGGCGGTGAGCTTGGATTCCTTGCCGGCGAACTGGTCGGCGATGGCCTGAGTCAGCACTTCCAGGTCAATCTCGTCCTTGATGACCGACAGCGACTTGCCCATGTCCTGGCCGATCATGTAGCTGACCTGCTTCTTGCCCGTCTCCAGGCCGGCGATGTCCGGGATGATCGGCGCGTCTTCGGCCGCAGCGGCCGGCGCGTCGGTTTCGGTCTTGGCGGCTTCTTCCTTGTTCTCGGGCTTGCAGGCACTGAGCGAGAGCACCAGGCTGGCGAGGACCAGCGGCGCGGCGAAACGCAGGGCGGAATTCATTGCGAAGGGACTCCTGAGGGGGCGGGCCGGACCGGCACGTCACCGCCTATTGTCGCGGGGCGCAGGCACTTCGGCAATCACGGCGAACAATCGCGGTTCAGGCTGTGGCCGGACGGGTCTGGCCACCCCGCAGAGGACCCGGACAGGGCCCGGCCGGGACCGGTCATGCCGCCCTCACGCCGCACGCGCTGGAATGCCGCCATGGAAACCCTGACCGAGCTCGACCGCATCCGCGCCCGCCACCCTGCCCCGCCCGCGGCCGGCAGCGAGGCGGAGTCGCAGGCCCTGGCCCGCTTTGCTTCGTTCTTCTCCAGCTTCGCGCCCGATCGCGTGCAGACGCTGCTGGCGGAAACCTACGCCGCCGACGTCTATTTCAACGACACGCTCAAGGCCGTGCGCGGGCTGGACAACCTGGGCCACTACCTGAAGGACAGCGCGCAGGCCGTCGAGGACTGCCGCGTGCAGATCCACGAAACCACGCGCACCGCCCACGGCGAACACCTGGTGCGCTGGTCCATGATGATCCGCTTCAAGCGGCTGCGCCGCGGCGTCGACACCTGGACGGTGGGCATGAGCCACCTGCGCTTCGACGCGCAGGGGCGCGTGGTGTACCAGCAGGACTACTGGAACGCCGCGGACGGCATTTTCCAGCACATTCCGCTGCTGGGCACGGCGATCAACGCGATCAAGCGCCGGCTGTAGGCCGGCGCCTGCGCATCGCTCAGGGCTTCGCCGCCGGCTTGGCCGGCGCCGGTTCGGCGAGCGCCTTTTCGATGGCCGCCACCAGCTTGGGATCCTGCGGCGTGGTGCGGCTGCCGAAGCTGGCGATCACCTTGCCGCTGCGGTCGATCAGGTACTTGTGGAAGTTCCAGCCCGGCGCTTCGCCGGTGGCCTTGATCAGGTCCGCGTACAGCGGCGTGGGCGAATCGCCGCGCACCTGCACCTTCTCGAACATCGGGAACTTCACGCCATAGGTGAGCGTGCAGAACTCCTGGATTTCTTCCTCGCTGCCCGGCTCCTGGCCCATGAAATCGTTGGACGGGAAGCCCAGCACCGCGAAGCCCTGGTCCTTGTACCTGGCGTGCATGGCTTCCAGGCCTTCGTACTGCGGGGTGAAGCCACACTTGCTAGCCGTGTTCACCACCAGCAGCACCTGGCCGCCGTAGGTGGCCTGCAGGTTCACGGTTTCCTTGCCCGCCAGCCGGCGGTAGTCGCGGTCGAGCAGGGATTCCCCGGCCAGCGCCGGGGCGGCGGCCAACAGGCCGGCCAGTGCAACGGTTGCCCACTTGTTCATCGAAACCACCCTCCGCCGGCGCCATGCCGGGTATGTGCCATCAGTTTGGGCGCAAAAGTGTGCACGGGGTGTTGACAGGCCTTTTTGTAGTGTTATAGTTACCTACAACACCTATCCAATACTTCACCAAGACGGGAGGCGACATGTACGCCAAATTGAAAACCAACCTGATCGGACTGGCCGCGGCGCTCAGCTTCGTGGTGGTCGGGTTCAGCCTGGGCGAGGCGCCCAGCGCCAGCCAGCCCGGCCAGGTCATCAGCCCGGCACTGGCCCAGGCCGACATCGCCCCGGCCCTGGCGGCCCAGGACACCACCCCGGTCGCCAGCCGCCGCGGTGCCCTCAAGCGCCACCTGGCCATGCCCTACGTGTCCTTTGCGGCCCTGCTGCCGCGCCGGGAGTCCTGAGATGACCATCGCATGGAATGACAGCGCGCCGATCTACCGGCAGCTCAAGGACAAAGTGGTGGCGATGATGCTCGACGGCGACCTCAAGGCGGGCGAATCGCTGCCCTCGGTCCGCCAGATCGCCGCCGAGTACCAGCTCAATCCAATCACCGTCTCCCGCGCCTACCAGGAGCTGGCGGACGAAGAACTCGTGGAAAAAAGAAGGGGACTTGGCATGTACGTGACCGATGGGGCCCGCGAGAAGCTGCTGGCATCCGAACGCGACCGCTTCCTGAAGGAGGAATGGCCGCTGGTGATCGAGAGGATCCAGCGCCTGGGCCTGGACTTCGAAAAGCTGATGCGCAGCGCCGACAGGGAGACCAGCAAATGAGCGCCGTCATTTCCGCCCGCAACCTGCGCAAGTGCTATGGCAAGTCCGTCGCCCTGGACAGCGTCACCTTCGACATCCCCGCCGGCCGCATCGTCGGCCTGATCGGGCCCAACGGCTCGGGCAAGACCACCACCCTCAAGGCGGCCCTGGGCCTGGTGCCCTTCGAAGGCGAGCTCAAGGTGCTGGGCCGCAACCCGCGCACCGAGCGCGACGAACTGATGCAGGACGTGTGCTTCATCGCCGACGTGGCCGTGCTGCCGCGCTGGCTGAAGGTGAAGGACGCGGTGGACTTCGTGGAGGGCGTGCACCCGCGCTTCGACCGCAAGAAGGCCGAGGCCTACATCGCCCACACCAAGCTGGCCCCGAACATGCGCGTCAAGGAAATGTCCAAGGGCATGATCGTGCAGCTGCACCTGGCGCTGGTGATGGCCATCGACGCCAAGCTGCTGGTGCTGGACGAACCCACGCTGGGCCTGGACATCCTGTACCGCAAGCAGTTCTACCAGAACCTGCTGGAAGACTATTTCGACGAGAACAAGACCATCGTCATCACCACCCACCAGGTGGAGGAGATCGAACACATCCTCACCGACCTGATGTTCATCCGCGAGGGCCGCATCGTCATGTCGGCCACGATGGACGAAGTGGGCGACCGCTTCACCGAAGTGATGGTGCCGGCCGACAAGGCCGACGCCGCCCGCGCGCTCAAGCCGATTGACGAGCGCCAGGTGTTCGGCAAGGCCGTGATGCTATTCGACGGCGTGCCGCGCAACCAGCTGGCCGAATACGGCGAAACGCGCAACCCCGGCATTGCCGACCTGTTCGTCGCCACCATGAAAGGAACCTACGCATGAACACCTTCAAATGGCTCCTGAAGCGTGAGTACTGGGAAAACCGGGGCGGCTTCTTCTGGGCGCCGCTGATTACCGGCAGCGTTTTCCTGCTGCTGACCCTGATGGCGGTGATCGCCGGCGAAAGCATGCGCAGCGCGGCCCTGGACGGCGAAGGCCTCAGGATGAACGGCGTCGAGCTCAGCAAGCTCACCGAAACGATGCGGCCGGGTGACATCGCTGAAATGGGTGCCGGCCTCGACCTCGGAGCGCTGCTGGCCTCCACCTGGCCCTTCATCGTCCTGGCCTTCGTGGTGTTCTTCTACTGCCTGGGCGCCCTGTTCGACGAGCGCAAGGACCGCAGCATCCTGTTCTGGAAGTCGCTGCCGCTCTCGGACCAGCAGACCGTGCTGTCGAAGGTGTTCAGCGCCCTGGTCATCGCGCCGGTGATCGCCACCGTCGCGGCCATCGCCACCTCGATCGGCTTCCTGGTGATCCTGAGCGGCTACGCCCTCTTCCACGGCGGCAACCCGCTGACGCTGATCTGGGGTCCGGCCAGCCCGCTGACGGTCGCGTTCAACCTGGCGGCGGCGCTGCCGGTGTTCGCGGTCTGGGCCCTGCCCACCGTGGGTTGGCTGCTGCTGGTGTCGGCGTGGTCGAAGTCCAAGCCTTTCCTCTGGGCGCTGCTGGTGCCGCTGTTCGCCGGCGTGCTGGTCACCTGGTTCGACGTGATGGAAATGCTGGGCATGAAGGCCTCCTGGTTCTGGACCAACGTCGTGGGTCGCCTGCTGCTGGGCACCGTGAGCGGCATGGACATGATCTACCGCGAGGGCAAGAACCCGGCCATGCAGAACTTCAACCCGGAAGGCCCGCAGGACGTCCTGGCGCTGTTCTCGGCCCAGAACACCTGGAGTGCGTTCGCCCACCTCGACATCTGGGTCGGTGCGGCGGCCGGCGTGGCGATGATCCTGGCGGCGGTGCACTTCCGCCGGGCCCGCGACGAAGGCTGATACGACCACCATGGCGGGGGGCGCAAGCCTCCCGCTTTTTTCCGCGACAGGAGCTGGACATGTACATCAAGACTTTCGCGCCCGTGCTGCTTGCGCTTTCCTCGCTGGGCCTGGTGGCCTGCAGCGGCGGCGACCAGCCTTCCGGCGACACCGACACCGGCTGGGCCGGCATGGCGCAGAAGGCCCGTGACGGGATTCGCGAGGAAATGGCCACCCAGAACCTGGACATCGTCCAGGGCGTCGCCGGATTGCCGAGCGCGTCGCTCTCGCCCCAGGGCGACCTGGTGATCGACGGCCAGACCATCACCCTCACCCCTGCCCAGCGCGAGCGCCTGCTCGACTACCGCGCCCAGCTGGCCGGCGTGGCCGAAGCGGGCGCCGACGTCGGCATCCAGGGCGCCGCCATCGGCGTGGCCGCGATGAAGGAAGCCGCGAAGGCCGCCCTTGGCGGCGACCAGGCCCAGGTGGAGCAGCGCATCAAGGAACAGACCGATGCCATCAGGGTAGCGGCCCAGGCCCTGTGCGATCGCCTGCCGGCGCTGCTGGAAGCACAGCGTGCCGCCGCCGAGGCCGTGCCGGAGTTCAAGCCCTACGCCAACATGGACGAGAAGGACATCCTGGAATGCAACACCGAAATCGACGCGGCCGCGCCGTGAGCAGGCTGGCCCTGCTGGCCCTGCTGTCCCCCGCCCTCGCCTTCGCCTCGGACTGCGAACACGCACAGCCCCGTTCGCTGGACCTGGACCTGGCCGGCGTACGTACCGTCCGCATCGAGGTGAACTCGCACGAGCTGCGCCTGGGTCCCGCGGGCGACGGCCCGGCCAGCTTCACCGCCCGGGCCTGCGCCTCCGATCCGGCGTTGTTCGAGCAGCTCAGGTTCACGCAGGAGCGCCAGGGCGACGTGCTGGTGGTGCGCGCCGAGCGCGACGGCTATTCCAGCGGCATCTTCTTCAAATCCAACTACGCCACCCTGCAGCTCGACGCCCGGCTGCCGGCCACGCTGGCCTACGAAGTGCGGGTGGGATCGGGCGACGCCTGGATTTCCGGCCAGCCCAACGTGCGGGTGGACGTGGGCTCGGGCGACGCCGACGTGCGCGGCGCCACCGGCCTGCTGCGCGTGAAGGTGGGCTCGGGCGACGTCATGGCCTTCGACAGCGGCACGCTGGACGTGCTGTCGGTGGGTTCGGGCGACCTCGAGGCCCGCGGCGTACGCGGCGAGGCCGCGGTGGGCGACATCGGTTCGGGCGACGTGGCCATCCATACGGTGGGACGCAGCCTGCGCGTGGAGTCCGTCGGCTCGGGCGACCTGGTGGCCACCGGCGTGGACGGCGGCGTCAGCATCGGTTCGGTGGGCTCGGGCGACGTCAGCGTCAGCGACGTGGGCGAAGGCCTGAGCGTGCGCCGCATCGGCAGCGGCGAAGTGAACCACCGCGACGTGCGCGGCCCGGTCGACCTGCCCAGCGACGACTGAGTCGCCACCGGCGCGGCATCGCCGCGCCGCTCCCCGCCCTCAGCCGGCGCCACCGCCGGGCTTGCCGTGGATGCCGCCCTTGGCCAGGGCGGCGGGATCGAGCAGGGCCCGCAGCGTTTTCTCCGGCATGCCCGTGACCTCCCGGGCCACGTCGAGCACGGGCCTTCCCTCGCGATACGCCTGCTTGGCGATGGCGGCGGCCTTCTCGTAGCCGATCACCGGATTGAGCGCCGTCACCAGGATGGGGTTGCGGGCCAGCGCCTCGCGCAGGCGCTCGCCGCGCACGGTGAAGCCGGCGATGGCGGTGTCGGCCAGCAGGCGCGACCCGTTCGCCAGCAGTTCTATGGACTGCAGCAGGTTGTGGGCGATCACCGGCAGCATCACGTTGAGCTGGAAATTGCCGCTGGCCCCGGCCACCGTCACGGTGACGTGGTTGCCCATCACCTGCGCGCAGGCCATGCACAGCGCCTCGGGCACCACCGGGTTCACCTTGCCCGGCATGATGGAGCTGCCCGGCTGCAGCGCCGGCAGTTCGATCTCGCCCAGGCCCGCCAGCGGCCCGGAGTTCATCCAGCGCAGGTCGTTGCCGATCTTCATCAGCGCCACGGCCAGCGCGTTCACCTGGCCCGACAGCTCCACCGAGGCGTCCTGCGAGGCAATGCCCTCGAACAGGTTCTTCGCCTGTTCGAACTTCGTGCCCGACAGTTTCGACAGCGACGCGGCGACGTGCTTGCCCAAGCGCGGGTCGGCGTTGATGCCCGTGCCCACCGCGGTGCCGCCGATGGGCAGGCGGCGCAGCCTCTTGAGGCTGTCTTCGATGCGCTCGCTGGCCGAGGCCAGCTGCGCCGACCACGTGCCCAGCTCCTGGGCCAGCGTCAGCGGCATGGCGTCCATCAGGTGGGTGCGGCCGGTCTTGGTGACCTTGCCGAGGGATCTCGCGCGCCGGTCGATGGTGGCGCGCAGGTGCCTGATGGCGGGCAGCAGCTGCTCGCGGCAGGCCAGCACCGCCGCCACCTGGATGGCCGTGGGCACCACGTCGTTGGAGCTCTGCCCCATGTTGACCTGGTCGTTGGCGTGCACGGGCTTCTTCGCCCCGCGCGAGGCCAGGCTGGCGATCACCTCGTTGGCATTCATGTTGCTGGACGTGCCCGAGCCGGTCTGGAACACGTCCACCGGGAACTGGCCGTCCAGGTCGCCGGCGGCCACCTGCAGGGCGGCCGAGCGGATGGCCGCCGCCACGCCCTTGGGCAGGTGGCCCAGCCCGGCATTGGCCTCGGCCGCGGCGGCCTTCACCAGGCCCAGGGCGCGGATGAAGCCGCGCGGCATGCGCAGGCCCGAGACCGGGAAGTTCTGCACCGCGCGCTGGGTCTGGGCGCCGTAGAGCGCCTCGGCGGGCACCTGCAGTTCGCCCAGGCTGTCCTTCTCGGTTCGCATTTTCGAGGCCATGTTGCACTCCTTGCCCGGCAAGCCCCCGAGCATACGCCGGCCTCCCTGTGGGAGGGCCTTCAGGCCCGAGGCTTCGCCGCGAATGGCTTCGGGCCTGAAGGCCCTCCCACAGGACGGGGTCTGAAGGGCCTCCTGCAGGGGGATGTAGAATAAAGGCGCCTTTCCACCGCCCGAGCCCCGCCGATGCCTGATTCCGCCCTCACCGCCCTGTCCCCGCTCGACGGCCGCTATGCCGCCAAGGCCGAGGCCCTGCGGCCGATCTTCTCCGAGTACGGCCTCATCAAGGCCCGGGTGCGGGTGGAAGTGGAGTGGCTGCTGGCGCTGGCGGCCGAACCCGGCATTGTCGAACTGTCGCCGTTTTCCGACGCCGCCGCGGCGCGACTGCGCGCGCTGGCCTCGGGCTTCGCGGTGGCCGATGCGGCCCGGGTGAAGGAGATCGAGCGCACCACCAACCATGACGTCAAGGCGGTGGAGTACTTCATCAAGGAGCGGCTCAAGGACGACGCCGAACTGGGCCCGGCGCTGGAGTTCGTGCACTTCGCCTGCACCAGCGAGGACATCAACAACCTCAGCTACGCCCTGATGCTGCACGAGGCCTACACCACCGTCGTCGCCCCGCGCACCTGGGCCGTGGTGGAAAAGCTGCGCGCCATGGCCCACGAACACGCCGCGCTGCCCATGCTCTCGCGCACCCACGGCCAGACCGCCTCGCCCACCACCGTGGGCAAGGAGATCGCCAACGTGGTGGCGCGCCTGCAGCGCCAGGTGGCCGTGATGCACGGCATCGAGTTCCCCGGCAAGATCAACGGCGCGGTGGGCAACTACAACGCGCACGTGGTGGCCTACCCCGCCGTGGACTGGCCGGCGCTGGCGCAGCGCTTCGTCGAATCCCTGGGCCTGGACTTCAACGCCTACACCACCCAGATCGAACCGCACGACGGCATCGCCGAACTGTGCGACGCACAGCGCCGCATCAACACCGTGCTGGTGGACCTTTGCCGCGACGTCTGGGGCTACATCTCGCTGGGCTACTTCAAGCAGGCGGTGAAGGCCGGCGAAGTGGGCAGCTCGACCATGCCGCACAAGGTCAACCCGATTGATTTCGAGAACGCCGAGGGCAATCTCGGCCTGGCCAACGCGCTGCTGTCGCACTTCTCCGAGAAGCTGCCGATCAGCCGCTGGCAGCGCGACCTCACCGATTCCACCGTGCTGCGCGCGCTGGGCACCGCCTTCGGCCACACGCTGGTGGCCCTGGATGCGCTGCAGCGCGGCCTGGGCAAGCTCAGCGCCAACCCCGATCGCCTGGCCGCCGACCTCGACGCCGCCTGGGAAGTGCTGGCCGAGCCGGTGCAGACCGTGATGCGCCGCCACGGCCTGCCCAACCCGTACGAGCAGCTCAAGGAACTCACCCGCGGCCAGGGCATCAACGCCGAATCCATGCGCGCCTTCATCACCGGCCTGGACCTGCCCGCGGATGCAAAGACCCGCCTGCTCGCGCTCACCCCTGGCGGCTACGCCGGCCTCGCCGAGTCCCTGGCGCGGGAAATCTAGGGCTTTTGGCCACGGATTTACGCGGATGAACGCGGATTCAAGGGCGTTTGAAATTTTTGGCTTCGTGGCTTTATCCGCGGCTATCCGCGTAAATCCGTGGCAAAAAAACAATGAATAATCTTGCGACAGAAGTTGACGGTTCGGGCCTACCTCCGCTGGGCATGGCGCCCGAGGTATTCCTGCGCGACTACTGGCAGAAGCGGCCGCTGCTGGTGCGCAACGCGTTTCCCGGCTTTGTTTCGCCGATCACGCCCGAAGACCTGGCCGGCCTGGCCTGCGAAGAGGCCGCCCTGGCCCGCGTGGTGCTGCACGACCGCAAGCGCGACCGCTGGGAGCTGCGCAACGGCCCGTTCGCCGAAGAATCCTTCCCCAAGCTGCCGAACAAGGACTGGACGCTGCTGGTGCAGGACGTGGACAAGTGGGACATGGACGTGCGCGCGCTGCTGGCCGCGTTCCGCTTCCTGCCCTCGTGGCGGCTGGACGACATCATGGTCAGTTTCGCTGCGCCGGGCGGCTCGGTGGGCGCGCACGTGGACCAGTACGACGTGTTCCTGCTGCAGGCCCACGGCCATCGCCGCTGGCAGATAGACAGCCGCCCGGGCGCACCCACGGCCTTCCGCGACGACGTCGAGCTCAAGCTGCTGCGCGAGTTCACGCCCGACCACGACTGGGTGCTGGCCCCGGGCGACATGCTGTACCTGCCGCCCGGCGTGCCCCACCACGGCGTGGCGCAGGACGCCTGCCTGACGTTCTCGTTCGGCATGCGGGCGCCGTCGCAGGCCGAACTGCTGCTGGACTTCGCCGAAGAACTGGCGGCCGCCATCCCCGAGGAAACGCGCTACACCGACCCCGACCTGGCCCTGCCCGCCGACCCGGCCGAAATCGACGACGCCGCCTTCGCCCGGGTGCGAGCGGCGCTGGCCAGCCTGCAGGCGCTGGACGAAACCGCCATGCGCCGGTGGTTCGGCCGCTTCATCACCCAGTACCGCTCGGCCGGTGAACTGGCTCGCCCCGCGCGAGCCCCCTCGCTGGACGCCGCGGCCGACACCCTGGCCAAGGGCGGCCGACTGCTTCGCCACCCGCATGCCCGCCACGCCTGGGCCCGCGAGGGCAAGCGTGCGCGGCTGCACGCCAATGGCCTGGGCTATGCCATGGGCGTGGCCTCGGCGCGCCTGCTGGCCGGCGCCGACGTGCTGGACGCGCAGGCGCTGGCCTCGCTGGATGCCGACGGCCGTGCGGCCTTGCAGGCCCTGCTGGCGCAGGGCCACTATCATCTCGAGAAGCCCCGCCTCGCGAAGCCCCGCCCCGAGACACCCAACCGACGCCGGTGACGCCATGATCCCTTCCGACTTCCACGTGGACCCGGCCGACTACCAGGCCGACTTCAAGGACCTGCGGCACGTTCGGGAAACCGTGTTCGTCGCCGAGCAGCAGGTGCCGCTCGAGGAGGAATGGGACGAACTCGACCCCCGCTGCCACCACGTCATCGCCCGCGACCTGCAGGGCCAGCCGATCGGCACCGGCCGCCTGACCCCGGAGCACAAGATCGGCCGCATGGCGGTGCTGCGCGAGTGGCGCGGCCGCGGCGTGGGCGACGCGATGCTGGTGGCGCTGATTGACCAGGCCCGAACGCGCGGCTGGACCGAAGTGAGCCTCAACGCCCAGGTCAGCGCCGAGGGCTTCTACGCCCGCCACGGCTTCCAGGCCTACGGCGAGCGCTTCATGGAGGCCGGTATCGAACACCAGGCCATGCGCCGCTCCCTGGAACCGATGTCCAGCGAGGGCCGGGTCACGGCCAGCGCTCGCGGGCCGTCCCAGCCGCTGCAGGATTTCACCAGCCTGCACGAAGCCACGGCGGCAACGGTGGCCCTGGTGCAGGGCGCACGGCGCGGCATCCGGCTCTACAGCCGCGACCTCGAGCCGGTGCTGTACGCCCAGCCGGCGGTGCTGGACGCCTTCCGGCAGTTCGCCATCGCCGGTACCGGCGGCGTGGTGCAGGTGATCCTGCAGGAGCCCGCCACGGCCCAGGGCGCCATCCACCCGCTGCTCACCCTGGCCCAGCGCCTGACCACCGCATTCCAGTTCCGCACGCCCGTGGACCCGGTGGACCTGCAGTATCCCTCGGCCTTCCTGGTGAACGACCGCGACGGCTACCTGTTCCGCGGCATCGGCAGCCGCTTCGAGGGCGACTGGAGCCCGGCCCTGCCGTCGCGCAACCGCCAGCTTTCCGAGCATTTCGGCCGCGTCTGGGAGCGCTCACGCCCCTGCACCGAGCTGCGATCGCTGGGCATCTGAGCGGTCCGGCGCTGGCCCAGGGCCGCACCCGCCGATCCCACACCCGACCAAAGTCTGAGCGCCAACCGACTCGGCGGGGGCCGGTCGGGTTCTAAAAGGCCAAGCGGGCCGGCTATAATCGCGGGCCTTGCCGGCGCGCCTTGCCGACAGCCCGACATCCCATTCCATCAATCACTTACGGCCCCGCAGCGGGCCAGGCCAGGGTCGTGGACAGTCTGATCAAGCAGTTCAAGCAGACCTCTCAGCTTGCCGGCGGCAACGCCGCCTTCATCGAAGACCTGTACGAACAGTACCTGGTCGACCCCGGCAGCGTGTCCCCGGCCTGGAAGGCCTACTTCGACGGCTTCCAGGGCCGCGAAGCCGGCGACGTGCCGCACTCGGCCGTCATGGCCAGCGTGCAGGCCGCGGCCAGGGCCGGCGCCGGTGCCGGCGCGATGGACGACGAAGCCGCCCGCAAGCAGGCCGCCGTCGGCAAGATCGTCACCGCCTACCGCTCGCGCGGCCACCTGGCCGCCAACCTCGACCCGCTGGGCATGATGGCCAAGCAGGACGCGCCCGACCTGGACCTGCCCTTCCACGGCCTGGGCAACGCCGACCTCGACCAGGAGTTCACGGTCGACAGCTGGTTCCCCGAGAAGAAGATCAAGCTGCGCGACCTGCTGGCCAAGCTGCGCGCCTCCTACTCGGGCAGCATCGGCGCCGAGTTCATGCACATTTCCGACGCCAACCAGCGCCGCTGGATGCAGCAGCGCCTGGAAGGCGCGTCCGGCAAGTACGGCTTCGCCGCCGACGACCGCAAGCGCCTGCTCGAGCGCCTCACCGCGGCCGAGGGCCTGGAGCGCTACCTTCACACTGCCTTCGTGGGCCAGAAGCGCTTCTCGCTGGAAGGCGGCGATTCGCTGATCCCGCTGATGGACACGCTGATCCGCCGCGGCGGCAGCGACGGCATCAAGGACGTGGTGATCGGCATGGCCCACCGCGGCCGCCTGAACGTGCTCGTCAACACGATGGGCAAGCCGCCGCACAAGCTGTTCAACGAGTTCCGCGGCCAGTTCGAGCACAACGACGACCCGGCGCACTCGGGCGACGTGAAGTACCACATGGGCTATTCGTCCGACGTGGCCACGCCCGGCGGCCCGGTGCACCTGGCGCTGGCGTTCAACCCGTCGCACCTTGAAATCGTGGATCCCGTGGTGGCCGGTTCGGTGCGCGCGCGCCAGATGCGCCGCGAAGACGGCAAGCGCCAGCAGGTGCTGCCGGTGCTGATCCACGGCGACGCGGCGTTCGCGGGCCAGGGCGTGATCATGGAGCTGTTCCAGATGTCGCAGGCACGCGGTTTCGCGGTCGGCGGCACGGTGCACGTGGTCATCAACAACCAGGTCGGCTTCACCATCAGCCGCCAGGACGACGCGCGCTCCACCTTCTACTGCACCGACCCCGCCAAGATCATCGGCGCCCCGGTGCTGCACGTGAACGGCGACGACCCGGAGGCCGTGGCCTTCTGCGCCCAGCTGGCGTTCGACTTCCGCAAGCAGTTCCAGCGCGACGTGGTGATTGACCTGGTGTGCTACCGCCGCCACGGCCACAACGAGGCCGACGAGCCGGCGGCGACCCAGCCGCTGATGTACAAGAACATCCGCGCCCGCAAGACCACGCGCGAACTGTACGCCGAACGCCTGGCCGCCGACGGCGTGCTCGATGCCGCCGGCGCCAAGGCCCTGGTGGACGCCTACCGCGACCGCCTCGACAAGGGCGACGTCACCACCGAACTGGCCAAGGTCGGCCCCGACCCGTTCGCGGTGGACTGGACGCCGTGGCTCAAG
>Ga0209174_10001810_pt1 | contig 14813 bp, 9 predicted proteins | sample JI91814BDNA_FD_187505 | JGI IMG/M metagenome (GOLD analysis project Ga0209174, IMG submission 187505) | Wastewater effluent complex algal communities from Wisconsin, to seasonally profile nutrient transformation and Carbon sequestration -... | ecosystem: Engineered > WWTP > Effluent > Algae...
AACACCGAATGAAATTGCCTTGACAATCCTGCTGGCTGCCTTTACACTGATATTTGTGATCGTTTGTGTTACCCTGAAGCCTTTTGCAGATTATGCCAATACACCGATCACTATAGCAGCATTCATTTCCCTTTTTGTATGTCTGATACCTACTACTATTGGCGGCTTACTCTCTGCCATTGGAATTGCAGGAATGGACCGGGCCCTCCGGGCCAATGTGATCGCCAAAAGTGGTAAGGCGGTGGAAACTGCCGGTGATATCGATGTACTCCTGCTGGACAAAACAGGCACCATCACAATTGGCAACAGAAAAGCCACTCATTTCTGGCCGGCCGATCATGCAGAGATAAACGGTTTCATCAGCAATGCAGTATTTGCCTCCCTGGCAGACAGTACACCGGAGGGAAAGTCAATTGTTGAACTGGCAAAAGAAAAGAATATTGAAGTCAAACAATTACCAACCCATACTAAGCTTATTGAATTTACAGCAGAAACCAGGAGCAGCGGAGTGGATCTTCCGGATGGCATGACAATCAGAAAAGGGGCATTTGATGCCATCAAAAAAATATCCGAAAACAACGGACAAACCTTTCCTGAAGAAACTGAAGCCCGTGTAAAACAAATCGCTTCAAATGGTGGTACTCCACTCGTATTAGCTGTGAACAATGTAGTACAGGGTGTGATAGAACTGCAGGACATCATCAAGCCCGGTATCCAGGAACGTTTTGAGCGCCTCAGTAAAATGGGGGTGAAAACCGTAATGGTTACAGGCGACAATCCTTTGACTGCAAAATTTATTGCAGAAAAAGCAGGGGTTGATGATTTTATTGCAGAAGCCAAACCGGAAGATAAAATGAATTATATCCGCATGGAACAGCAAAGCGGGAAACTGGTGGCAATGATGGGAGATGGCACCAATGATGCCCCGGCCCTGGCCCAGGCAGATGTGGGAGTGGCCATGAACAGCGGTACTCAGGCAGCAAAAGAAGCGGGCAATATGGTGGATCTTGACAATGACCCTACCAAGCTCATCGAAGTGGTGGAAATTGGAAAGCAGTTGCTGATTACCCGGGGTACACTGACCACTTTTTCCATTGCTAACGATGTCGCCAAATATTTTGCAATTGTTCCGGCTCTTTTCATCGCATCGATTCCGGCTCTTCAGTCGCTGAATATCATGGGACTGAAAAGTCCGGAATCAGCCATCCTTTCTGCGATCATATTTAACGCCCTGATCATCCCTGCTTTAATACCATTGGCACTGAAAGGTGTGCAATACCGGCCCATTGGTGCCAGTGCATTATTGAGAAGAAATTTACTGATTTATGGAATCGGCGGCATCATCGTACCCTTTATCGGTATCAAACTGATTGATCTGTTATTGGGTTTGTTTATGTAATTATAAAATGAAGAAAAAATGAAAAAGAATCTACTGATATCCGCAAAGCTGACCATCCTCATGATCATCCTTTGTAGTTTGCTGTATCCTTTGCTGATTGCAGGAATTGGAAAAGCCAGTCCGGGTAAGGGGAAAGGGAAAACAGTTTCCATAAACGGAAAAGTAGTCGGTTATGAAAACATTGGTCAAAAATTTACTTCAGAAAAATATTTCTGGGGCCGTCCTTCTGCCGTTGATTATAATGCAGCCGGATCTGCCGGAACCAATAAAGGCCCCTCCAATCCTGATTATTTACAAATAGTGAAGGACCGTATTGATAGTTTTCTGGTTCACCATCCCGGAATAAAAAAAGAAGAAATTCCTGCCGATCTGGTGACAGCCAGTGGCAGCGGGCTGGATCCGCATATTTCACCTGCTGCTGCTTTGATTCAGGTAAACCGGGTTGCCAAAGCCCGCAATCTCCCGGAAGAAAAACTGCGAACTTTGGTGGAACAGCAGGTGGAGAAAACGATCCTGGGGCCTGCTGTGATCAATGTGCTGAAACTGAATATTGCAGTAGACAACTTGAAGTAAGAATTAAAAAAATTATTGTACATGAAAAAGATATTATCAGGAATGCTAGTTCTTCTGGCCTTACAATTGAAGGCGCAGGACAGTACCGGCTCTCTGACCATCAGTGGTTATGCTGAAGCCTATTATCAATATGATTTTAATCAACCGGCTGATAATAACCGGCCCGGATTTATTTATAGTCATAACCGCCACAACGAATTCAACCTGAACCTTGGGTTCATCAAGGCCAATTACAGCGCTGCAAGGGTCCGGGCCAATATGGCATTGGGGACCGGAACTTATATGAATGCCAACTATGCTGCTGAGCCTGGTGTGCTGAAAAATATTTTAGAGGCCAATGTCGGGATTAAAATCAACAAGCAAAAAAACCTCTGGATAGATGCCGGTATCATGCCTTCGCATATCGGTTTTGAAAGCGCCATCAGTAAGGATTGCTGGAACCTGACCAGAAGTTTATTGGCCGATAATTCACCCTATTTTGAAACCGGGGCTAAAATCACCTACAATTCCGATAACGGAAAATGGCTGTTCAGCGGAATGGCACTCAATGGCTGGCAAAGGATAAAAAGAGTGGATGCCAATTCGCTGATGAGCTGGGGCACCCAGGTGCAATTCAAACCTTCCGGAAAAGTATTATTGAATTACAGTACGTTTATAGGCACTGATAAACCTGATAGTGTAAGACTCTCAAGGTTCTTTCACAACATATATGGCATCTTCAATATCACGGATCAGTTTGGTATTACCGCAGGTTTTGATATTGGCACAGAGGAGAAATTCTCTGGCAGTGACAAAAAAAATACCTGGTACAGTCCGGTGTTGATCCTGAAATATGCTTTCAATAGTAAGTGGGCCATTGCAGGCAGGGTGGAACATTATAATGATAAAAACGGGGCCATCATCGCTACCGGGTCTCCCAATGGTTTTCAGACCACCGGGTATTCCCTGAATCTTGATCATAGTCCTTTTAAGAATGTTTTATTTCGAATGGAAATCAGAAACCTGAGCAGCAAGGATGAGATTTTTTCGAAGCGCAATGGTAGCGTAACTAATAATAGTCCCTTTTTAACATCTTCACTCGCTGTTTCATTCTAATGCCTGATCAGGAAGCAAATATCTGGCTGGATAAAATCCGGCAATCCAAAAAGGGAAAGCTGAAAATCTATATTGGCATGAGTGCCGGTGTGGGCAAAAGCTATCGTATGCTGCAGGAAGCACATACCCTTTTGCGCAATGGCGTGAATGTGAAGATCGGGTATATTGAAACCCATGGCAGGAAAGAAACGGAGGCATTGGTAGAAGGGCTTTCTGTGGTTCCCAGGCGAAGGGCTTTTTATAAAGGCAAGGAACTGGATGAACTCGATGTGCAGGCCATTCTGTTGCTGCAACCCAAAATCGTTATTGTGGATGAACTGGCACACAGCAATATCCCGGGCAGCAAAAATGAAAAAAGATGGCAGGATGTGATTGACATTGTTGATGCAGGAATAGATGTGATTACCGCTGTGAACATCCAGCATATTGAAAGTATCAACGAAGATGTAAAAGACATCACCGGAGTGGAAGTAGCAGAAAGGGTACCTGACAGATTACTGCAGATGGCAGACGAAGTAGTAAATATCGATCTGACAGCCGACGAACTGATTACCCGGCTGAAAGAGGGCAAGATTTATGAACACAGTAAGGTGCAGCAGGCTTTACAGCATTTTTTTAAACCTGAAAAGATTTTACAGCTTCGGGAACTGGCACTGAAGGAAGTGGCAGGTCAGGTGGAACGGAAGGTAGATCATGAAGTAACTACCGGTGAACGCTTATTTAAGCATGAACATTTTCTCGCCTGTATCTCCACCAATCACGAAATTGCTCAGCGCATTATCAGGAAAACAGGTCGCCTCGCCTCTTATTATAACAGCCGGTGGTATGTACTTTATGTGCAAACACCCAAAGAGGCGCCCGATAAAATTTCGCTGGCCGCACAACGTCACCTGATCAACAACCTGAAAACAGCAACTGAACTGGGGGCAGAAGTGCTGCAGGTTAAGCACAACAATATAGCCAGGGCCATCATTGATGCCGTAGTGGAAAACAAAATCACAACCGTATGTATTGGGAAACCTCACCTAAATTTGTTCCAGGTAATTCTGCGAACGAATGTATTCAACCAGTTATTAAAAACCCTTTCCGAAAATGAGGTGGACCTGATAATTTTATCCTGATGGCCATTAAACTAAAAACAAAAGTTGCGCTGGGGGGCCTGTTCCTCTTTCTACTGCTGATACTGGTTGGGGCACTCAGCCTTTTTTATTTCAACCGGCTCAGTAATGACTCAAAGGAAATCATCAAAGACAATTATGAAACCCTGAATTATTCCCGCGAGATGTTGCTGGAATTAAACAACCTTGCTGCAGGCAGTGGCTCTATCAGTCATTTTGAACAAAACCTGCAATTGCAGGAAAAAAATATTACCGAACCCGGGGAAAAGGAAGTTACGGAAGCTCTCCGGAGAGATTTTAATCATCTTAAAGCAACCGGTCATACCGACTCGATAAGTCAGATCATACATAATAATATCAGCAGGATCATGCAAATGAACCTGCAGGCCATTGACAGAAAAAATAAAGCAGTACAGGCATCAGCAGAAAGCGCCAAGACTATAATTGTGCTTTGCCTGACAGTATGTCTTCTTCTGGGTCTGACCTTTATTTTTAATTTTCCCTCCCTTGTTGCATCTCCGGTTGCCAAGCTTACAGAAGGAATCAGGGCTGTTGCCAATAAAAACTATAGCGAACGAATCCATTTGAACCGGAAGGATGAGTTTGGGGAGCTGGCCAATGCCTTTAACATCATGGCAGAACAGCTGGACAACTATGAACATAGTAACCTGGCCAGAATTCTTTTTGAAAAGCAAAGGGCAGAAACGGTAATTAACTCCCTCAAAGATGCCAGTATCGGTATTGACCACAAGGGAACTGTACTCTTTGCCAACCAGCAGGCCCTGCAATTACTAAATCTAAAAGAACAGGAAATCGCGGGCCTTTCGCAGGAAGAAGTTAAAAACAAAAATGATCTCTTCCGGTTTCTGATCAATGAACAAAACAATATTCCTTTTAAAATTGTGCTTGACGGCAAGGAAAATTATTTTACCAAGGAGATCATTGAACTCCGGCAGGCCGATCAGAAAACCGGGATGGTAATCGTGCTGAAAAATATTACCCCCTTTAAAGAACTGGATGTTGCCAAGACCCATTTTATTGCCACCGTTTCGCATGAATTGAAAACCCCTTTGGCTTCATCTGATTTCAGCCTAAAATTACTGGAAGATGAACGGGTGGGAACACTTACCCCTGAACAAAAAGAGCTGGTAGCAAGCCTCAAAGATGATAATAAAAGACTACTGCGGATCTTAAGTGAGTTACTGGATCTGTCACAGGTTGACAGTGGTAAAATTCAATTGAACAAAGAGCCGGTACAGGCTGCAGCGCTGGTCGATAAGGCTGTTGAATCAGTTTTGAATGTTGCCAGGGACAAGGAAATCCAAATCAAAAAAGAAATTACAGCGGAACTTCCTCTTCTACATGCGGATCCTGATAAAACCACTTGGGTGCTGACCAATTTCCTTACGAATGCAATCCGTTATTCAGCTGCCGGGTCAGTGATTATTATTGCCGCCCTTCCATCCGGAAGTAAAACAGAATTTTCTGTACAGGACTCTGGAAAAGGAATTGACCCTCGTTACATTGATAAAATATTCGATCGCTATTTCAAAATACCCGGCGCCACCGAAGGCAGTGGTCTTGGCTTAGCTATTTGTAAGGAGTTTATTGAAGCCCAGGGTGGTACCATTTCCGTTGCTTCTGAAACTGGAAAGGGGAGCCGTTTTTCATTTGAGCTGTAATTCACATTCCGGCGGGCCCGGCCAGCTATTCCGAATAAATTCTTTTTAACCGCAGGTTGGGTATCTGTCCAACTATTAAAGGAAATTTTTCGATGGTTACATTCGCCGGGTCGAGTCCAAAACCCTTTTCTTCAGAGAGGCTGATATCTTTTAACCAGAAATGCAGGCGCATGACCAGCTTTTCAAAGAAAGGAAGTTCACTATCCTGGCTGATATATTTTTCCATGACCACGAACTGGAAATCCCCAACGGTATTGCTGCTGGCCAGGCTTTCATAACGGCTGATTACATTCACTTCTTTGTTCATTACCAGTTCTTCAACGGCCTTCCGGAACAGCAGATTAATCCTGGGTGCAATCCGGAATCCAAGCTTAAAGTCAATTCTTATGATCTCATTGGGAATGATGTGTTCCACCTTGTACTCGCAATTGTATGGATTATCTACAGTATCCACATGTACCAGCCAGTAAATATCCGCCCGCTTAGGTTTTCGGTTCAGAATGGAATAAATGATCTTGTGTTCGATTTCACGGGGGTTATCAGCACTGGTGAGATATACCAGATGGGTGGCGTACTTCGCAACAGTACGGTCATTGCTCAGTTCCTGTAATTTGGAAACATATTCTTCCAGTCTTACAAACTCAACATATCTGTTTTTAATCTTTCTTGCCTTAAACCAGATATACATAACGCCAAATAAAATACCTGCTACGATCAGGGCCACATAACCGCCATGTGGAAATTTCTGGATATTGGCAATAAGAAAACTGATTTCGATCATCAGAAAAACTGCCAGATAAAGATAAATCCACAGCGACCTGGCCCTTTTCAGCACCAGGTAATTGGAGAAAAGAATCGAGGTGGAAATCATACAAAGCGTGATCGCCAATCCATAAGCCGCTTCCATATTGGTAGCCTTCTGGAAATAGAGTACGATTCCAATACAGCCAATAAACAACAGCAGGTTGACAGAAGGGATATACAGCTGCCCCCTGGTTTCCGTAGGATAATTTATTTTCAGTTTGGGCCAAAGGTTCAGTCGCATGGCCTCACTGACCAGTGTAAAAGATCCTGATATAAGGGCCTGGCTGGCTATAATCGCTGCTGCAGTGGCGATCGCAATGCCGAAATAAAGAAACCAACCCGGCATGACTCCATAAAAGGGATTGAACCCGGCATTGATCATGTCTGCCGTAATGATTTTCCCTTCAAAATGACTGAGCAGCCAGCCTGCCTGTCCCAGGTAATTAAGGATCAGACATATTTTTACAAAAATCCATGAATTCCTGATATTCCATTTACCGCAATGCCCCAGGTCCGAGTATAAAGCTTCGGCCCCGGTCGTACAAAGAAATACGGCTCCCAGGATATAAAAACCCTTGGGATACATGATCAGTAATCTGATCCCGTTATATGGGTTAAAAGACTCAAGGATAGTCAGGTCATCAAGCAAATGAATACTTCCAAGTGCGGCCAGCATCAGGAACCAAACGGCCATCACGGGACCAAAAAATTTTCCAATAAAGGCAGTCCCGAACTGCTGAATAAAAAATAATACCGAAAGAATACCGATGACGATATAAATAATCGTGGTTTGTGAAATAGTGGAGAGTACAGGTACCTGCTTTAACCCTTCGATGGCAGAAGTAACAGAAATCGGCGGAGTGATCATTCCATCTGCCAGCAGGGCTGCCCCGCCAACCATGGCTGGGACTACCAGCCATTTTTTACGGCGTCTGACCAGTGCAAAAAGTGAAAAAACACCACCTTCCCCCTTATTATCGGCATTGAGTGTCAGTATCACATACTTGATCGTGGTTTGGAGAGTCAGGGTCCAGATGATGAGAGACAATGCTCCGGTAACCAGTTCTCTTGTGATCATTTTGCCATTGGTAATAGCATTTAACACATACAAAGGCGAGGTACCTATATCTCCGTAAATAATGCCCAGTGCAATAAGGAGGCCGGCTGCGGATACTTTATGATGAGATGACATCGGGTTTGATAAAATAGCAAACGTCAAAATTATAACAGCCTGTCAACAAATTACAGCCAGAGAAAAATCTTTATAAAATCCTTACACAGGAGCGATTTTCTTTTATACCACGCTTATTTCGGCAGGATTACCTTTGTTCCATATTGACCGCAGATGTTGCAGCGTTTGACCAAACTCAGTTCCTTCAGCCAGTTCCTGATCAGCATTGCCCTGGTAGTACTGGCAGCGGCAGGCTGCTTTACTGTTTCCGCTTATATTGATCACAGAGTTGTGGCGCTTATCCTGCTGCTGACAGTGTCCCTGATTGCAATAGTATTTGACATTGTTCCGGTACTGACCGCCGCCACACTGAGCGCATTAATCTGGAATTTCTTTTTTATTCAGCCAAAATTTACTTTTCATATAGGTACTGCTGAAGACGCTTTTTTGTTTCTCATGTATTTTGTAATTGCCCTGATCAATGGAGTACTGACCAACCGGATACGACGGAGTGAACAACTGGTTCGTGAAAAAGAAAAGAAAGAAAAAACAGTGAAGTTGTATAATACTTTACTCAACTCGCTATCCCATGAACTGAAAACACCAATTGCCGCTATCATAGGCGCAACGGACAATCTGTTATCGGACAGCTCCGGGCTATCTGAAGAAAATAAAAAACAACTCGTGGAAGAAATTTCCATCGCTTCCCTACGGCTTAACCAACAGGTAGAAAACCTGCTCAGTATGTCAAGATTGGAATCTGGATTTATCGCCCCCAAAAAAGACTGGGTTGATATGAATGAGTTGGTATATAATGTCATTAACCGGCTGGAAAATGCCTTAAAAAATCATAAGATTCAAATCAGTATCGAAGAAAACCTGCCTTATTATAAACTGGACTACGGCTTAATGGAACAGGTGCTTTATAACCTGCTTTATAATGCTTCCATTTATACTCCACCATATACAGAAATCCAGATTCACGTTAAAAATAATGCTGATAAAATTTATAAACTGGATCTTGACATTCATGACCAGAGAAGGATCCGTACGGAGACTAATTTTTTAGTGATCACTGTTGAAGACCGGGGACCTGGTTTCCCACCGGAAGAAATTGGAAAAGTCTTTGAGAAATTCTATCGCCTCAGCAATGCCAGAACCGGGGGAACAGGTCTGGGTCTGTCTATTGTAAAAGGATTTGTTGAGTCGCATAACGGGACAGTTACGCTGGAAAATGTGCCACATGGTGCCCGGTTTACTATTGAAATACCTGCAGAAATTTCGCATATCAATAATTTAAAAAATGAATAACGCAGCAATTCTGATCATAGATGATGAGGTGCAAATGCGCCGGCTGCTTGAGATCACGCTCGAAAGCAACAGCTTCATTGTAGAGTCGGCTGAAACAGCCAGGGATGGATTGCGCATTGCGGCCAATCACCCACCCGACCTGATCATCCTTGACCTGGGATTGCCAGACGAAACCGGACACAGTGTACTAAAAAAGCTGCGGGAATGGTATACCAAACCGGTGATCATTCTGTCCGTACAAAGCAATGAAGAAGATATCGTTGCTGCGCTTGACAATGGTGCAAACGATTATCTGGTAAAGCCCTTTCGTACCGGAGAATTACTGGCCCGTATCCGTTCTGCGTTACGCATATCCATCGCCGATGAACAAAACACAGTAGTGGATGCGGGTAATCTGCAGATTGATCTGGCCGCAAGAATGGTCAGAAAAAACAACGAAACTGTAAAGCTCACTGCCACTGAATATAAATTACTCAGCCTTTTAGCACAGCACGAAGGCAAAGTACTCACCCACCAGTACCTGTTGCGGGAAGTCTGGGGTCCAGGGTATATCAATCAATCCCAGTACCTGAGAGTTTTTATCGCCCAGCTTAGAAAAAAAATTGAACTGGACGCCAACAGGCCGCAATACCTGATTACCGAATCGGGCGTAGGCTATCGTTTTATCAGCGGCAAATGAATAGTTACCCATATTCCGTGATGCTGTAAGGGGTTGCTTGCCAGGTAGTGCAGGCTAATAATCAGCAAAATCCTTTAATCAGAAGATCCCGGCTCAATCCACAGGCCCGTGCCTGATATTGCTCCAATAAGCAGCCGGTTTCCGACCCTTATCTTTGCATAAACTTCATTACATGAGAGTATTGCTTGCCATTTTCTGCCTTTGCTTTATTGCTGGTGCCTCCGCCCAGGATAGCATGGCTGTCCGTTACAAAATTTATGATACCCGCAGCAAACAGATCGTAACGATTGACCAGATCGTAGCCGATATGGCAAATGCTGATGTGCTGTTCTTTGGTGAAGAACACAATGACAGCGCCGGACATTACCTGGAAAATAAAATTTACCGGGCCCTCCATGCTGCCTATGGAAGTCAACTGGCTCTCAGTCTTGAAATGTTTGAAACCGATAACCAGCTGGTACTGGATGAATACCTGCAGGGAAGGATCGATGAAACAAGACTGGGAAAAGATGCAAGACTCTGGAGTAATTATAAGGATTACCGGCCCATGATCGAATATGCCAAACAAAATAAATTACCTGTTATTGCTGCCAACCCTCCTCGCCGTTATGTAACTATGGCAAACCGCAGGGGAATGAAATCCCTTGACAGCCTAAGCAAAGAGGCAAAAGCTTTTTTACCGCCACTGCCCTATGACACACTCAGTGGCCGTTATCGGGATAAATTTATGGAAACCATGCGCGGTGCCCCCGAATCTGCCAGCCGGAATGTCTATTACAGCCAGAGCCTCTGGGATGCAGGTATGAGCTATTCCATTTACCGTTACCAGAAAAAGAACCGGGATCAGAAAATTTTTCACTGCGTTGGGAAATTCCATACGGATGAAAAACTGGGAACCGCCCGTCAACTGATGATGCGCAATAAAAAATTACGTATCCTGAATATTAGCTGCTTTCCGGACAAATCATTTGCCAGCCCTGACTGGAGTAAGTTTGAAATGCTGGGAGATTATGTGATTATTACAGACTGGGATTTAAAAAGAACATACTGAGCCAGGAACTAAGGCATTCAGGCTACTTCTTTTAGTCCGTCATTTCCAAAATCCGCTTCCTGCAGTTCTATCCTGCGTGTGATATCACTAAGCGATGATAATCGTTGAACGGTATAGGGAATTGTATCCAGACCGGAAACGAAACGCTGGATATAACTGTATATGCCAACCAAACTCCCGGCTTCCAGGCCGGAACCTGCTGCTTTATTGGTAATCACAAGCGACAAGCCAATCACCAGCATCACCAGAAACTCCATGATCCCAAAATTCCAGGCTTCCTGATCACTTATCCGGATCTGCCATTTGCGCAGGTTATCATAGTGTTGTTTAATCAAATGGGTATTACCGGTTGATATAATGTCCACCTGCTGTTCCAGTTCATCATTCTTTTGACGGTTCAATTGCTGCATCCTCCTGCCATATAACCAGCTGAATAATATCACCGGTAAAAGTATTCCCAGACAAACCAGCACTACCGATGTATCATAGAGGAATAACAATAATAGCGAACCCAGAATACTGTAAAAAGCCTCCATCACATAAACCAGATCAAATTCCAGAAAGTCAACAAACTCACGTGCCAGAGTAGAGTGGGCACTTAACCTGGAAACATCTTTTTTGTGGTAACGCCTGGTCAGTAACCTTGTCACCAAAGAAGAGTAAATAGCAGAATAGGTCCGTGTATCTAAACGATGCCTGACAATTCCAATCAGCAACCAGCCAAGATGTACAGCAGATAAGATAATCAGCCCCCGATAACTTCCTTTTACTAAATCATTGATCGCGACACCCAGGAAAAAAGGGCGTAACAGGTTACCCAGCATCTCAATCGTAAATAAGATATAGGTCAGCACCAGCCGGTAGCGGTGCTGCATCATGATCTGTTTTAATATGGCAAAACGTGACATAACTTACCTGTTTGGAAAATCCATGATAACTCACAGTTGATATCCAACTGTAACAAAACTTAAACTATTAATGGGTATTAGTGGCTGAACCAGGCAGGTTGGATGGTAAACCTCTTTCCTTACGCAGTATTCAGTGCTGGTAGTAAGACCCGGCACAAACTCACTGGTTTAACCAATGCAAAAATACATTAAAAAAAACGCCGGATAGAACCGGCGTTTGATCAGTTTTATACGGTACTGATAATGAAGGATTAAAAATTAATTTCCCAGTTGGCTATATATATTAATTAAGTCCTATTTATATCCTTATCGGGTAATAATCTTCATTCCCCCGCTACTGCCATTCTGTAATCCCGTTTTACTTAAACTATATGTAAAACTCAGTAAAAAGAACCGGCGCAGGGTTAGCACCCGGCTGTCTTCAATATAGTTGTTGTTCGTATTCCGGCTGATGCCTACATTTTTATTCAACAAATCACGGGCACTGAGTTTAATCTCCCCCCTGTTGAATTTTAATATTTGTTTACTGATACTGGCATTCCAGATCGGCACTTTTATATTGAAACCCGCTGCCCGCTGGCTATTGATAGTATAATTGAAATCGGTGGCAAAGAAGAAACCCTTGGGCAATTGCCAGTCAAATGAAGCATTGTAATCCTGTGAAAAAAAAGTGGCCGGTGCCAGGGATTGAACAGAATAAGTGGAGCGGTTATAATTGATGCCTGCACCAAATCCCAGGTTAAGTTTATCGGTCGGACTCAAATCAAACCGGAGATCCGGTCCAACAGTTACCGTACGGATATCATTCAGCACGGCTTTGCCACTGATATCATTGATCAGTAGTTTATTCCGGGTATATCCTCCTCCTGCACTCAGCTCTACAGAACCCTTCAGGAATTTCACCGGCATGCTGTAACTCATATTACCATTGATATTATATACACCGTTTACGTTGACTGGCTTTGATGTGCGTACCCCGTTTTGCAAACTGATGGAATCATAATTCACAATTTTGTTTTTGGTCGCCTGCAGCGTAAAAAACATAAAGAAATTCTTGTTTCGGAAAGGGCTCAATAAGTTCAGGTGTCCCTGCAGGGTTTGTGTGTACTCCTGTTTCAGATCCGGATTTCCTTCCCGGATATTCAACGGGTTACTATTATCAGGCACCGGTTGTAATTGCTGCATGCTGGGCTGGTTGGTGCTGGTGCCATACGTAAGTGAAATACTCTTGAATCGGGAGAAATTATACTGGAATCGGGCATTGGGCAGTATATTTCTGAAGGTCTGGCTGATCACCGAATCTTTATTCCCATTGGTAATTGTACCCTGCAGTTCTGCCTGCTGCCAGGCGGCTCCAAAAGAATAGCTGTATTTTTTCTTTTGTGTCCTGATCCGGATCCCCGCATTCGTAAATCCATAATCATTGGAAAAATCATTGCTCAACTGATTATTGATCCGATCATACTTGCCATTGCCATTATTATAATCATAGGTCAGCTTTTCCGAATTATTCCGGCTATTGCTTTTACCAAGGCTCAATTCAAGCAAGGAGCGCTTGCCCAGTGGTTCCGTATAGACTGCTCTGGCATTGTATGCCTTTAACTGCGCATTATTTTCAGATTGCTGGTTCAGGGTATCTCTTTTCAATAACACTCCATTGGGATCATAAAACCGGTTGATCGATTGCAGACTGCCATCCCCCTTGCTGTCATTCAGGCTGGTTTGCAGGGAAAGAGAAAAAGTTCTGCCCTTTCTGGCAAATTTTTTCCGCCAGGTGATTTCATTCCTGAAACTATAGCCCTCACTGCTGGATGCATTATCGCTGTTTCCATCATTGGTCAGGTTTTTCAAAGCAGAAAGTGTCTGGTAAACAGACTGGCTCCTGTTATTGGTTTGCTGAAGACTTAAAGATGGCGTAAACCGGATACTGTTCAAGGAATCTACCTGCCAGAGCAGGTTGAAATTAAGCCGGTGGTTATTGCTCAGATTATCAGCATAAGTATCCTGGTTATAATAAGACGTACCGGGTAGCAGGTATTGCCGCTGGATATGAGATTCCTGAACCGGGTTCATCCGGTTATAAAAATAATTACTCTGCAGATCCAGCTTCTTGCCGATGATATTATTGTAATTCAGGCCACCGCCCAATGCTGTGGTAATACCATTCTTTCCCCCGACATTACTTACACCCATTGCAGCGGCCTGATCGCCCGTCATGGAGATATTGATATTGCCACCACCGCCTCTTTGCATGCGGGACAGCTCACCGGTAAAATTGAGGATATCCATGAATGTAAATCCTTCCCCGTTATCATTATTCGCCATACCGATGGCTGACATTTGCCTTGCCCCCTTGAAAGAGTTCACATTGAATTTTCCTTCATATCGTTCCCTTGTGCCTCCACCGGCATTTACTTTTCCAAAGACCCCTTTCTTTTTATCTTTTTTTAATTTCAGGTTGATGGTCTTTTCATAATTGCCGTCTTCAAATCCGGTGAGCTGTGCCTGATCACTTTGCTTATCATATACCTGTACTTTATCTATCGCATCAGCCGGAAGATTCTTGGTGGCTATCTTGGGGTCGTTTCCAAAAAACTCCTTCCCGTCCACCAGTACCTTCTGCACTTTTTCTCCCTGTGCCTTGATGGTGCCATCTTTTTCCACTTTCACTCCGGGCAGTTTTTTCAGCAGGTCTTCCACGCTGGCATTCGGTTGTACTTTGAAAGAACCGGCATTATACTGAATGGTATCGTTGATCAGGGTAACCGGCGGTGCTTCGGCTGCCAGTACTACTTCTTCCAGCACTTTGGTTTTATCGCTGATCGCCAGGTTCCCGAGATCCAGGTTCCGGGTGCTTTCTTTGATCGTAAAATATTTATTGCTGTTATGGTAGTTCACATGGGTAATCAGCAACCGGTAGTCGCCATCAGCCAGGCCCTTTACTTCAAAACGGCCATCATTGCCCGTCATGGTAAAACTGACCAGGGAAGAGTCTTTTCTTTCCATCACAGTGACCGTTGCT
>Ga0209174_10001816_pt1 | contig 14740 bp, 11 predicted proteins | sample JI91814BDNA_FD_187505 | JGI IMG/M metagenome (GOLD analysis project Ga0209174, IMG submission 187505) | Wastewater effluent complex algal communities from Wisconsin, to seasonally profile nutrient transformation and Carbon sequestration -... | ecosystem: Engineered > WWTP > Effluent > Algae...
GGTCGCGGGTCGAATCGGCGGACTGTGGGACAGAGTGCCGCACAGCGCGTTCTTCCTAGGGTTGGCGGTGATTCCGCTGATCGGTGTCGCGGTGAGTCTCTATTGCCGTCGATGGGACGCCAGATAGTAACCGGACTCCGCAACCTCGAACCGATTCTTGATCGGACTCCGAATCGTCTTCTCACGAATGTTTGGTGCCGGGAGTAGCGGGCGTTTTCGTCTGTCTTCGTGCGGCGCAGCGAATACGTACCGATACAGAGCCCACTTCTTCGAGCAATTCCTACCTCACAAGAGCCGACCCCTTCCGGGACGCCGAGGTGTTTCGACTGTCAAAACCGTACGCCTACCGATCGGTCGCGATGATGGAATCCGGATGCGGTACGCATACAAAAGCAGCGCCACAATCTTCGCGGCTCATACAGCGGAAAGGCGCGTCGTTCGCGCTCGTAGTGCGAAGTGAGCGAGCGGACGTCGAACGTCTCGAGCGGAGCTACGCCAGATAGTCGTCAGGAATTCATGAAGACGGACTCAACCAAGAATTCCTGCCGAGTCTGTGGCGCCCGATATGCTTTCATTCCCTCTTTGCTACAGACTAGCGTGTATTTAGTGACTTAATTTCAAATTAATGCGCGATAAATAAGAATTGCAATCAATGGCACAGCAACCACAAGAACAATAATGGCAAATATCTTCACTTGTATGGGAACTGACCTGGCAGGTTTCTCTCTGGATATGATCTTGGTCTTGGCATCATTTGACGCAGTGAGGTTACGCATCATCTGCGTAGGATCTGTGGTTACGGCGGCTTCATTCATTTCGGTACCGGCTGGATACGCGGCCTCAAGCTGACGTAGTTCATCGAGCAACTGAATCATAGTGGGTCGCCGTTTTGGGTTCTTTTGCAGTAGTCTATCAACTAAAACCTTGATATCATTCGGAATACCAGGAACTAGAACTGCCAAATCCGGAGGTGGAGAGCTAACATGGTGGACTATTAGAGCTGGTGCAGGACCACTGAAGGGTGGTCGTCCAGACAGCATCTCGAACATCATGGCACCTAGTGCATAGACATCGGCCTTCCCATCTACACGTTCACCCATACATTGTTCTGGTGCCATGTAGAGCGGCGTTCCAAGCATTGTACCAGTCTTCGAGACATTTTGCATTGAATCAGTAAATCGTGCAATCCCAAAGTCAAGCAATTTGGTTCTCTCTCCACCAGGCGCTTCTGGATCTGGGACAAGGATAACATTACTTGGCTTCAGATCTCGGTGCACAATTGACTTCCGATGCGCTTCAGCCAATGCGGATACAAGCTGCCGACAAATTCTAAGGAGTGATGGAATTGAGAGCCAAGTGATTCGATCTGAGAATGAACCTCGATCAATTCTCCGATTCAGCGGTTCGCCATCAAGGTACTCCATGAGTATATAGGCAGTCCCATCGGCTAACTGCCCCTGATCGAACACCTTCACAATTCCTGGGTGTTGAATCTTGCTGATGGCCCGCGCCTCATTGATGAATCGTTGGTACAATTCTGGATAGGATCGGTCAGACTGTAGGTCTTTAGACAGAACCTTGACGGCAGCGGTCTGTCCCAGACCGGGATGCTTTGCTTCTAGGACAACGCCCATGCCACCCTCTGCAAGCTTGCGGGTGATTTTGTAACCGCCAATAATGGTTCCAACAAGCGGGTGGGTTGGCTCTTGTGTGCGATCTGTATTCATGTAGGTATCCGTCACCGGAGAACATTGTATCCCGCCCGCGCCATCATGATCTAGTATTTCTTTATGTTGGGGGGGTCATCGCCCCACTTCGTGGGTAGAAGAATGATCCGGTAATCAGGGGAGTGGGTGGCAGACAGGGAGTAGGGCCACTGGCAGTCCAGGGCAAGGTGCTCATCGTTCCACTGAGTCGGCGTGACCATGAAATGCCCCCGACCATCGTGCGCTGAGACCGTCAGGACAGCCTACTTGTCAACGCCGCCTTCACTAAGCAGCGAAACGCAGCACTTTTTGACCGGCGCCGGCACCTGCTAGGTAGTCCGTCCCATTGCAGCAGGAACAACAGCCGTGACTCGATCGCAGTCGGACGTCGCCCAGTTTGACTCTCAGCTTATTCAGCCTATCACTCAGGAGAAGGGGCGATGAGCCTGGCAAGGGGCAGCCTCTTTGGACATCACCGTCCCTTAACGCGCCTCCTGTTTAGAGAGCCGCTGAATCTGACAACTAGCTTGAGGAGCGATGTAAGACTGGCAGGTCTTCCATCAGTGCTTCGGCGTTGTGGTTGCAGCGCCCGAGTAGATCTAGCGACCGCTCTAGTGCCGACAGCGCAGTGCGGATCTCAATCCAGCGGGCCGATCGAGGGCCGTACTCATTCCATCGCACCATCACGGCCTGGCCAAGTCGATGAACCGCGACCGATGACAGGTGCTTAATGCGCTGGTGCTCGACCGTAGCCTTTGCCAACTGCTCGGTGAGTGCAGGGTCCACCTGGAGTGAGAAGAATTGCTTCTCTAGGTGTTCAAGAGTCTGTTCATCGTTAAGTCGCTCGCCCAGGTTTGCAGGAGGCCTAGCTCTGATGTCCTCCCGAAGCTTACGAATCAACAGGTGGAGTTCCGCCCGGCGATCCTCATTTCGCTGCCGCTCGCGATCTCGTTTGACCAGAGCCTGGGACAAAGTTTGTTGTACAGACTCTTCCTCACCCTTCAGATGTCGAGATTGCGACTCAAGCAAGCCAACATCGGACGGCCACTCTGGACGGGGCCTCGTCTGTAAGAGTTGATAGAGCGGCACCGTCGCGGCAGCGAGAGCATTCTCACGCTCAGACTCTGTCTTTTCGAGTTGTTGGATCAACCCCGCAATCTGTTGGAGGTTTACATTCTTCGTAGGTTCGGTATCGTGACTCTGTCCTTGGACTCGGTCTTCGGGGCGGAACAAAAACACGGTCGATGCAACCAGCAATGATTGACCAGCGCGAGTCGGCAGCTTCGACTCAAGGCGTGCAATTTGCTCTCGGATGGCTGGCAGCGTTAAACGTTGGTCACGCTTTTTCATGAGCATACCGCGAACCAGATCTTCCAGTTCACGCGGGAACTCCAGGTCTGGCCGAAGTTCTTGCAGTCGCGGCGGGAGGCGCTTCCGGTGTGCCTGAATCACAGCGATGTGATCGGCCCCCTCAAGGGCGGGTCTTCCTGTGAGCATCTCGACGAAAGTGCAGCCCAGTGCGTACACATCGAGCGCCGGCGTAAGGTAGTCTTCCCCCTCATAGGCCTCTGGCGCCAAGTACCCAATGGTGCCACCAACCATGCCCTTATTAGGTATCGTGATGGCGGGCTGGTCGAGCGGGCGAGCCAAGCCAAAGTCCAGCACTTTGACAAAGAATGGGTCTCCATCCTCCTCCACTAGGAACAGGTTGGCCGGCTTGATATCACGGTGGATGATGTTCAATCGGTGGGCATGCTCAACGGCGTCCACGGCCTGCCCCATGATCTGCATCGCCGTACCAAGCGGTAAGCTATGTGTCGGACTCCTTACCACTGCCTGATGCACAGTCTCGCCTCGGAGGAACTCCATGACAAGGAAGAGCTGTCCACTGGTTGTCTCGTGAAGATCGTACCCTGCCACGATGTGCCGATGCCTGGACCGAATCAGCGTGCTGGCCTCCCTATAGAATCGCCGACGGTAATCTGGCTCTCTCGCATACTCGGGCCGAATGACTTTGATTGCCACAATCTGGTCGATTACATGAAGGAGACGCGCCTTGTAGATCGCTCCCATGCCCCCTTCAGCGATCTTGTCGAGGATCTGGTACCAGCCTTCCAGCGTCTGTCCAATTAGGGGGTCTTGGTCCTCCAGCAGTCTGCTGCCATCCATCGGACAGTACTCGCCAAGTCCACTTGCCATGTACCCACACTGCGGACATCGAAGCTTCTGCTTTTGCATCGCTGACAGAATAGCTCAGGATCGGTCGGCATGTAAACGCTCAGCAAGAGTCAACCACAGGGCAAACATCGGAGCAGATGTTCCTACATATAGATTCGCCCCCAAAAACAGCAAGCTCGATACTAGCTCGCATTAGACGACGAGAGTTCCCGGTCCTTGCGTCTGTTGGCCGAGTTGCGACTATTCAACGATTGGAACCTGAAGCTTCTCGGGTTCCACGGGCTGCGCAGGCACCTTGGTCGAACGGACGATTGGCTGCTTCCTTCTGCCTTTTTGGATAGTGCCAACGTCCGAGTGCCCCCCGTTGCGCTCGGCTCCCTTGGGGGAGGGAGAGACTGTCAATGTCGGCTGAGTAACGGTCGTCCCGGATCCCCCATCGGTCAGACTCGCGTGGGATGACAGAGCCGATGGAACCGCTGCTAGATCATATGGCAGAGTTAGGAGATCTGGGCGTGCCGATCGATCTACTCCTGAAGTGCTTGGGGAGGGAGTGATCTGATGCCCCCTCATGGTCCACCAGAAAGCACCGATTCCAAGCGAGCACAAGCTTACAATTCCAACCGCCCTCCATCGAACTGCCCATGGTGCTGAATCCGGCCTAGCCTGGTATGATTGGAGGATGTTGCGGATCTGAGGTAAGGTCGGCCGCTGACTAGGCTGCTTGGCCAGCATTGCCTGAACCAGTGAATTGAGTGATCGAGGCACCTGCGATAACGGTACCGGTTCACGGAGTAAGTGTAGCGCCATGACCGAGTTTTCGCTCACCCCTCCGAACGGTGGCTTACCCGAAAGCATCTCATAGAAAATCACACCGAGCGCATAGATGTCTGACGCCGTCGTCAGGGTCGCTCGTCCTTCGCATTGCTCCGGTGACATATAGGTTGGTGTGCCGAGGATCTTACCAACCGTCGTCAGCGGACCGGGCGAGTCCACGTCCTTGAGCTCTGAACCCTCTTGGATCTTTGCGATACCAAAGTCGAGGATCTTGGCACGCTCGCCACCCATCACGGCAGAGTCCTGCACCAAGAAGATGTTCTCTGGCTTCAAGTCCCGGTGGATCACTCCCTTCCCGTGGACTTCCTGCAGCGTGTCTACAAGTTGCAGGATCAGCGCCACTGCAGCAGCCAGATCATATCGAGAGCTCTTCTTCGCGATTGTTTCCAGCCGAGCGCGTAAGGACTCGCCCAGCAGTAGTTCCATGATGATGTAGAGATTTCCGTCTGGGAACTGGCCGTGGTCGAGCGTTTTGGCGACGCCTGGATGCTCAATCCGGTTGACGACCTTGGCTTCAGAAAAGAAGCGCTCGACGAATTCAGGGTCCTGAGCATACTTGGAGAACAGGATCTTGATCGCGGAACGTTGGCCAATGCTCTCATGGACCATCTCAAAAACGGCCCCCATGCCACCACGTCCGAGCAAACGCTTGATGCGGTAATTCCCGACTTGGCGTCCGATCAGGTCAGACTCTGAGAGATCCTTCCCTTGTTGCAACACCGCACTCCGAATAACACTCGATAAACGTCGACATCATACTTCCTCTCGGCCTGTCTAGGGATAAATATTCTGACCTGAACGGCCTCGGGTCGCACGGCTGTGTATCGCCTCAGGTGATTGCGTCTACGCGAACGGCTCGATGCCAACGAGTTTTCCACGACCCATTAGCCCCCGGTTGATCGTCAGACGGAGCGGCCTGCTCATTCGACCTCCCCGAGGTCGGTCTTCGATACGATTGGCTTGCTTACACAGGAGCTTTTCGAGATACTCTCTGGTAAGATGGCCTCGGTTCGCCGCCTGATCGGATGGCTACGGCTTCGGCGTGTGTCATGGCTCACTCCAGTGCTGACAGTGCTCCTTACCCTGGCACCTTGGGGAGGTGTGGCCCAGGCACAGGAGACCCAAGACGTTTCTGTTGAGAGGCTTCGTCGAGAAGTAAATGAGCGGTTGGTGCAGGATGGCAACCAAGCCGTCCACGCGCTGAGTTTCGAGCGAGCCACCTACGTCTGGGCACTCGCGTATGCGGTGTCGCCCGATCCGGCAATGCTACTGAACATGGCGGAGGCTTGTCGAAATGGTGGCAGACCCCGAGAGGCGTACGCACTGTTTCAGCGGTTCCTGCAAGAGGATCCGGGGACAGCTCGGAAAGCCGAGATCGAAGCGCAGAGTCGGCTCCTGTTGGCTGGCCTTGGCGACCCAGCCAACGTTCGTGCAATGCGGCTGGCTCAAGAGCATGTTCAGCTCGGGGTGGTAGCGTACGGAAGACAAGATTACAACGAAGCGATTCGCGAGTTTACGCTAGCGTACGCGCTGAGTCCAACCCCGGATCTTCTATACAATCTTGCAAATTCCCAACGGAAGGCCGATGCCGCAGCAGAGGCACTGCTGCTTTACGAGCGATATCTGAAGAGTACGAACTCGACAACCCAGCGCAGCAGCGCAGAGGCGTATCGCTCACAGATGGTCATTGCACTTCGGCACCAGGCTCCGGTTTTGCCCAAGGTCGTAGATCCTCCGTCAGTTCCGGAGCCATCCACACCGCCGGCAGAGGCGCCGGCCATACGTACCCCAGCGCCCGTGCCGCCAGCGGTGCAACCCGTGGTACCATTAGCACGCTCGGTCCAGCGCACGCTGTCGTATGTCGAACTCGTCCTTGGGCCCATTCTTGGGAGCCGTTTCTTGCGAGCAACCGGAGACGCAGGTGGTCCGTGCCAAGTGCTGGTCGATTTCCAGACCAATCGATATTGGCCCGGAGATTGTCCCCAACTCACGGTTCCGGTAACTCCTGGGCTACAAGTTGGGCTCACTCTCTTCCCTTTGGCGGGACGCTCTCTACGCTGGGTGCAGGGCCTTGGCATGGAGGCTGCTTTCGAACTGTGGCCCACGCATAGTCTTTGTGCAAACCTTGATTCGAGCGGCATTTGTACCGGTGGAGCAGTCACAGCCACGCGAGTCCGAGTGACGGCAGGCTTGCGTTGGGAGGTCGCCCCCTGGCAGACCCCCGGATCGGCAAGGTTTGGCATCTACGTCCGTTACGGTTTCGACCGCCAGGAGTTATCAGCAGACGCAGATCCTACCACCATCAGGAGCCTGCCAAGCATCGACTATCATTACGTTGATAGCGGTTTGTCATTGAATGTTCCTCTTGTGCTCCGCGAGAAGTTCGCAATTAGAACCGATCTGCGCATCGGCTACCTCGCCCCGCTGCGCTATGGCGAACTCAGTACTCCGCCTGCTGCCGAGCCTGACCGACCGCGATTCGGCGAGGTACTCAGGGGGCATGGAGTCAGAATCCAAGCCACGCTCCTAGATGTATCCCCGTGGCGCGGTCTGACCCTTCAGCTCATCGCTGCCTATCAACTCATGACGGTGCAGATGGAAACGACTGCTTCCAGTGGTCCTCTGCCTGTCTTCCAGGTTAGTCGTATTGACGATCATCGCTTGTGCACGGGGATACAAGTCGGTTACCGATATTGAGTTGATGAGAACCGCCGGATCAGCTCAGAATGATAATAAATTAGCCACGAGGATGGTCATGCTACGGAACGTTCTTATTCTATGGTTGTTATTCTTGATGGCCTGCAGCGGAGAGGCCCGTTTTCAGTCGTATTGTACCCCTGCGGGTACTAAGCGTCGTTACGTCAGTACACAGATTCGACTTGCTACGACCGCACAGGAATTTGCAGCTGATTTTGATGGCGATCAGAAGTCAGAAAACAAACTATCATCTCTCAGTCTTTTGTTTGATGGTATCGCATCTTCCGGAAATTCTACTCTTAATGATGTTATAAATCGAAACTTGAGTACCAATGGCCTGGGGTTATTGTTATTCGAAATTCAAGCCGACGAGACAATTCCGGGCTGTGGTGCGATTTCTGTCGCAATGGGTCGAACCACGGATGGCATGGCCCCCCGGTTTGATGGAACGGATCATGCAAGAATTGAGCTAGGGCACCGGTTGACGATGCTGCCTGCCGTTGGTACATCAAGTCAGCTTGAGAGTACACCTTACAGTCGATTAACAAGTCGTGAAGCACGAAGGATCAATCTACTTCTTCCTGTGCATAGCTCCGTTTTGCATTTAAGTCTTTATGGTGCATATATATCAATAAAGAAAACCGACGACATGCATATTGAGGGTCAAATAAATGGCGTAATTCGAAAGAGTGAAATTGATCAAACGCTAGTTCCGTTTCTAACGCGCGAGACGACAAGCGCTTTGAATGAGAGCCCAAATTCGTCGCTATTGAAAATGCGTGTGCCATTTGTCGAAGTGCCAGGTTCGGCAGTGTCGGAAAAAAAGTGTCAGCAGCCCGAACGATGTTGTCGCTCTAATCCAAGCACTTGCAAGTTCATGCCCGCCGAGTTTAGAAGCCTATTGGCACAGTCGGAATATGCTGACCCTGATGTGCAGGTATTCGAGGGTTCAGATTGGAAGCCCGTTCCAGGAGGTGAAGATAAGAACGGCTTCTCTGTCGGTATCGGATTTCGAGCTGTCGCCGCCGACTTTTCGCCGAGTTGTGCCTCGGATAGCTTCTGTCAAGTTCAACAGCTTCCTAACAGAGACATATCTAGTCGTGCCGCCTGGGCGAGTCGGATGAGTGACGCATGGATGCTTACTGGAGATGGCGGCTTCCTGCATTTTGATGGACTGAACTGGCGCACTGAGTATGAAAACCCAATCATGAAGGGGTCATCCGCCATGGGGGGTCGCTCTTATGATGATATATGGTCTTCTGTCTTTAAGACAAATAGTACCGTGACTATGATCCATTGGGATGGAGCATTCTGGAATGAATCACCGGCGCCATCTCAATCGACATTTCGTGCATTTGTACCAGACGGAGAGAAGGGCTTCTTAGCTGTAGGAACGGATGGTCCGACTCTCGGCATTGGTGGTGGAATATTTCAGTACGATGGTGAAACGTGGAGCATCGTCGACAAAACTGATCGACAACAGTACAATGATGTTGTTTCGTTTCCATCTGGTGAAGCGTGGGCGGTGGGCGTTAGTAATTTCCTGGGAATGAGCTCTGTCCGCTCGGCTGGCAACTGGCGTCCAGCCCTAACGCTACCGATGATCAAGAGTTTCGAATTCCGTGCGGTCTACGGTTCCTCTCCAGAGAATATCTGGGGTCTGGGGTCTAGATCTGCGGCAATGGCAGAGTGCTCACTATTCGATGGAAGCAAATGGACTTCGATGGGCTCATGCACGGAGAAATTCCGTTCTCCGATTCGCACGGTATATGCTAGTGGACCCGATGATATATGGGCAGCAACTGAGGATGGCCATATTGCTAGGCATCGTTCAAGCACATCCAATGATGATTGGCAGTCATTGGATGCCCGTCCTGACTCCGGAAAATATTTAACATATCTAGTCTTCGGAGCAGAACGCGATGTCGTTTGGATGCCGCTAAGTAGCAGCGTGCTGATGCGATACCAGCCCTAATGAATAAATAGGCACCAAGCTCTCTCTCATTATCAGCGCTCTCTGCCAATCGACCCAAATGCAAGAAAAGACGGGCAGAGACTTGGCGTGCTGTCCTCGCAACTTGTTTCTGGAAACTATCGACGAGGATGCGACAGCCTGAGAGCTGAGTAATGCCGTATGATGGGAACCAATCAGGAGGCGCGCCGAGGCCTAAGCATGAAGTTCATAGCAAATTTTTGAACGTTCTGGCGAAAAGCCCGCCTCCGGCGCCGCCGTTAGACTCTCTGACAAAGACGAGTACTCCGGTGAGCTCTCATTCACTGGCCCAGGGCTCGGTCGAGCCAGTCATGCTAAATAGTCGCGCGGCTCTCTTTTACAGGTTGCGCCGTTGCAATACGTCGACAACCGTGGCCTTGGAATCGGTCCTATTCCGCCCGCCATCCATTCCACCTCGGCATCGCAGTCTCGATCATCAACGGTGCATCGGGAAACATACGGTCAGCCTCGACGGACTCACCTCCGTCGGGTCAGCCTTCGCTTCCTTGCGCTTTCCAGTAGAAGCGCACTGGAAGTTCGCTTGCAGGGATTGGCATCTGGCCAGGACTGGCGTGGACGTGGGCATCGCTCCCACCGCCGCTCAGGGTTCCAGCGGACGGCCCGTGCAAAACTTCAGGGATGAAGCGAGAGGGGCTCATTGCCGAGCCTGATTCGTAGAGACACCGCGTTGGTGTTCAGACACACATCCGCTCCAGTGCATGGATCCTTCGGACCACGGGTGAGTGCGATTGGCAATGCGATGGCGAGTCCCACCGCTACTGCACCGCCAGCCACCGCAGTCCAGAACCACCATTTCTTATAGACGGGCACCTTTTCGGCCTGTCCGATGTCTGTGGGGGTCGATGGTCGCGTACCGTTCCCATTGGCCCTCGCATCGGTGAGTTGTTCGGGCTCTGCGGGCTGATCGTCCCCTGCCAGTGAAACGTTGTCTGTGGACGATGCAGTACCTTGCTGGAGCTTTTGGATCACGGCATCAACCTGGGTTCGCTGCTCACCTATTGGATTGGCTTCGTCTCGATAGCGAATGAACAGCGCCAGAGCTTCCGTGGTCTGGCCTTGCTTCCAGTACGCCATCGCAAGGTTTTGCAGAATTTTCGGCTCTGCGTGTAGGAGGTAGGCGTCACGGAAATGCTCAACTGCCGCAGAATACTTCTCGGCTTTGTAGAGCACCTTTCCTTCAGCAGAAAGCTCCAGTGCCCGCTTTCGTTCCGCCTCCGCAGACTGTTGCTCAGGAATCCACCCTCCGTTCGGATTTGGACTCTGCTGGGCTTCACTCTCTTGTAAACGACTCAGCGTTCTCTCTGTACTGGCCCGTTGTTCCGTGGTTAGACTTGGGTCTTTCAGGAAGCGACGGAAGAAAATGATGGCTTCTTTGACCTGTCCCTGCTTCCAGTGTGCCATCGCGACGTTCTGAAGCAGTCGGGGGCTCGGTTGGAGCACGTAGGCATCCATGAAGCGCTTCAGTGCCTCGTCGTAGCGCTCAGCCGCATATAGTCCCTTGGCCTCCTTGTAGATACGAACGGAGAGCTCGTCCCCACGGGAGGAAGGGATACAAATCAGGAACAGAATGCCAGCGAGTAATGACCTAATCCAGCAGCTCAAAGTCATCATGAGACTTGTTCGTCTTTCCTGGGTTCTGTGGAGACTGCGTTCCCTTGCCTGGTCCGGTTCCCTGCGTACGCTTGTCTGGTGCGGCCGAGACTGGCTTCGCAGGAACCTCCATCGGCTTCGGCAACGACGCCTTCGGCCGAAGCGCTACGGTCGGTTCCGCTGTCTTCATCGGAGTCGGCGCACTACTTGGCTTGTTCGGCGCGGGAACTGGCGTCTCTTCTATCCGACTCATTTCGATGTGGAAGTCAGTGTCGCGATCTCGCGGTACATCGATCGTTGTCTCTTCGTAGCCCACCAAGCGCAGCAGGAGTTTTTCCTCACCTGGCTCAGCAGCAAGATCGACCGTCCACGGGGTCTGGCCCATCAGTGAATGGTTGCTCGCCTTGACTACAGTGGCTCCCGGAGGAGTGGAACGAATGATCCACTTCACGCGAGTCTTGGATGGCAGCACCGCAGCGTTGCCCGAGCCTGCTGCGGCAGCGTTATCAGGTCCCGTTGGCACAGAAGGAACTGAAGTGCTCGGAGCAACAGGCACCGGAGGAGGAGTCCTTCCAGCCGTTTCCGGCGCCTGCTTTATCAACACGAAGGCCAGAGTTCCCGAAACGAGTACCGCGCCAAACACTCCTGACGCAAGCAATGTCTTCTTCCGCCGATTCGGGTCGTTGGTCGTGGATTTCAGCTCCGAGCTTTGACTTGGAGCTTGGGTCAGCGTGCCCGGACCCGCATAGTTGCCCTCTGGGAGTGTCCTTGGAATCGAAGCCGCAGGTACGGAGGAGCCAATCGGCTCTCCCCAGGAAGGTAGACGCTCGAGCTGCTGAACAATCTCTGGCATGCTGGGTCGCTCATCTGGACGCTTGGCAAGCATCCGATGAACCAGCGTCGCGACCTCTGCGGGCACCGATGGAGCGAGTGACTGAATTGGCGGTGGCTGATCAAACAGATGTCGAGCGATCAGTTCACCCGGCGCGCTATCCGTAAACGGAGGTCGCCCGGTTAACATTTCGTAGAACATGACGCCTAGCGAGTAGACGTCTGCACGCTCGTCCACCTCTCCCGCGCCGCGACACTGCTCTGGGGCCATATAGGCGGGAGTTCCCATCATCATGCCGGTGCGAGTCTTCACCCCGATGCCGGGATTCTTCGGATCCTCTGCAACCTTTGCGATTCCGAAATCAAGGAGCTTGGCCCGTTCTCCGCCAACCACATCGGGGTCCGCAACCAGCATCACGTTGTCCGGCTTCAGGTCGCGATGTACGATTTTCTTCTGGTGGGCAGCAGCCAGAGCGGACGCCATCTGTCTGCTCAATCGCAGCACCTGCGCGACGGGCATCGGTCCGCCGTGCTGTTTGATCCTCTTGCGCAGAGAGTCACCCGCAAGAAACTCCATGATCAGATACGTAGAGCCATCCGGCGACTCACCGAACTCATAGATGCTCACCAGACCCGGATGATGAACCATGTTCACTGCCCGCGCTTCATTGAAGAAGCGAGCACGGATCTGCGCATTCTGTGAGAACTCTGGATGAAGTACTTTGATCGCAGCATGTCGCCCGAGCGTTTCATGAACCGCCTCATAGACGACTCCCATTCCGCCCTCTCCGAGCTGACGCACGATTCGATAGCTAGCGATGGATGCAGGGATCGTGGTCATACCGTCACCGAAGCAATTTCGACAACAAAGCCAAGGCGAGCCGCTTCATCTGTCCGAGCCATGTGGAGAGTGATTGTAGACATCGCGTGTCCTGTCTATACGCAGGTGTTCATCGAGCAGGTCCTCGGACTCATGCAGTGTGAGTTCTGGGTACACTCGACGCACATATTGTTGTCCGGGTTGGCGTTCACCAAGCAGGCTGGGGTGAACATCATGCAACCAACATGTGGCACCGCTCCGCTCGCTCGGCACGGTACGCAAGTCTTGGTGGCGACATTGCAAGCCGGAGTCGCGGCCCCGCAGTCCGCATCGGCGCGACAGTCGACACAGACGTTGAGCAGAGGATTGGCATTGGTGACACAGAACTTGCCCGCGCCGCAGTCGAAATCGGCCAAGCACGCCACACACTTGTGCGTCGTGGTCATCTCGCAAATCGGCGTCGGAGCCGCACAGTCCGCGTTTATCAAGCAGCCCACGCAGGCGTTCAAGGTCACGTTAGCATTCACCAAACACTTTGGCGCAGACATCAGCCTGCAGTCCATATCGGCCAAGCATGCCGTGCAGCGGTGGCTGGTCGCGGTTTGACAGATGCCCTTGTCCATCGGACACTGCGCGCTGGCCGTACACTCGACGCATGCGTTCTTGGTCGCATCGAGGTTGGTCAGGCACTTGGTAAATGGTGCCACGCAAGCGGTGGTGTTGGTGCTGGTGCAGGCTACACACTTATTGATGCCGGTGTCGCAGGCCGGGGTGGCCGGCGTGCCCGAGCAGTTGGTATCAGACAGACACTGCACGCAAGCGTTCATCGCCGAGTTGGCGTTGACCTTGCACTGTGCGTTCGGAGCCGAGCAGCCAAAGCCCACAAGGCACGGCACACACTGGTTGGTGGTGGTATCACACGCCGGGTTGCCCGCCACCCCTGCGCAGTCCGAGTTGGTGAGACACCGCACGCACTGGTTCAGCGTTGGGTTGGCGTTGACCTTGCACTTCGGAGTGGCACCGTCGCAGCCAAACGACGCGGTGCAGGTCACACACTGATCCGTCGTGCCATCACAAGCAGGCGTCTGAGGGGGGCAGTCGACGTTGGCCACGCACTCCGCGCAGTGATCAGCGCCCTTGCAGAGGCGCTTCAGTGGATCGCCGCAATCGCTGTCGAGCAAGCATTCGACGCACGAGGTGCTGTTCTTGCAGATGCCGCGTGTACCGTTGCAAGCGGGATTCGTTCCACACTTACACGCCTTGTTTACGCAGGCGTTCGCGGTGAGGGTGTCGCAGGCCGTGGTGCAGGAACCGCAGTGGCTGAAGTCGTTCGCGATGTTGACGCACATCGCCACGTTCTTGCAGCAGCTTGAGTCGGTCGATCCATAGTCCGCGCAGTCGTCGGCCACGCCGTTGCAGTTCTGATCCTTGCCATCACACAGTTGCTTGGACGGACCCGCCGCCGCTGCGCAGGTTAGGTATTTGCGTGATTCATTAAACGGCGGAACCACCGCATAACCCGGGGTCGCCGCGATCGAAAACGGGTTCGTCTTCGTAAAGTCGCAGCCATTCACAATACCCGCTGTGCACTCGCCGGTATCGACGCCGCAGACCTCGCCGTACTCCTTGAGATTCATTCCGTCCGGCGCATCGAGTCGTCCATCGCAGTCCTGATCTTTGCGATTGGCTACCACCGCCTCGCAGGTCTGCTTGTCCTTCTGCTGCGACCCGAAGCATTTGGGAGCGGTTGCGGTGGTATCGACGGTTGCCGGGCAGGCCTTTCGCGCAACGTTTGCGTCGTGTGCTCCGGGTTTGAGTCCGCTGCACACGCAGCGTCCGGTCTTGAGTCCTGTCGCCGGGTCGCTGCGGTTGCACTCGCCCTTCGCAAAGTCGGTACACGACAGGATCACCTTCCTGATCGGAGCGACCGTGGTCGTCTCCACCATCCGGGCGCCCTTGTCGTCGGGGTTTAGCTCGTCGATGATGCCGTCGCAGTCGTTGTCCTTGCCATCGCACAGCTCAGCCGCCCACGGGTGGGTGAACTTGTCGTTGTCATCGCAGTCGGCATCG
>Ga0209174_10001820_pt1 | contig 14723 bp, 14 predicted proteins | sample JI91814BDNA_FD_187505 | JGI IMG/M metagenome (GOLD analysis project Ga0209174, IMG submission 187505) | Wastewater effluent complex algal communities from Wisconsin, to seasonally profile nutrient transformation and Carbon sequestration -... | ecosystem: Engineered > WWTP > Effluent > Algae...
CGCGCAGCCTTTCGCGTTCACCAACAACGACGTCACGCGCAACGTGTCGGCCCTCAACCTCACCATGCAGATCGTCGCGGGCACCGACAGCGACGACCCGCGGGTCACGCAGTCGAGCCCGCTGCCGATGGACCCGGCCGAGCAGTCCGCCCTGCGCGGCAAACACTTCTTCAACACGGGGCTCGGGCGCTGGTCCCTCAACGGTCAGGCGTGGGGCTCGTGCCAGGCGTGCCACGTCGACGGCCTCACCGACAACGTCACCTGGTACTTCGGCCGCGGCCCGCGGCAGTCGACCAGCCTCGACGCCAGCTACGCCGAGGGCGACAAGACCGACCAGCGCATCTTCAACTGGACCGCCGTGTTCGACGACATGGCCGACTTCGAGGGCAACACCCGCGGGACCTCGGGCGGCGTCGGCGCGCTGGTCTCGTTCGCCGACCCGAACATGGACCCGAAGAACGCCGACCGCCTCGACCTCGCCAGCGCCATGCTGTTCCCGCCCGCCGGCGCCGCCGGCCTCAACGGCTCGGCCCAGCAGGTCACCGACGACACCAGCGTGCTCAAGGACTGGAACGACATCAAGGCGTACGTCCAGACCATCCGCCCGCCGCGGGCCCCGAGCAACCTCGACCCCGCGCTCGTCAGCGCCGGCGAGGCCCTGTTCAAGGACATCGCCCAGGGCGGCCGCTGCCAGGGCTGCCACGGCGGCGAGAAGTGGACGATCTCCCGCCTGTTCTACACACCCGGCGGGGCGACCAACGCGGCGCTGACGGCCAAGACCTGGAACAGCGTGGCCCTGATCGCCGCGGGCTTCCCGCTCGCGCTCCTGCCGGCGGCCACCCCGATGAACCAGGTCATGCGCTTCGGCAACGCGGCCAACGATCAGATCGAATGCATCCTCCGCCCGGTCGGCACCTTCAACACGGCCCCCATGGCCGTCGGCGTCGCCGAGCTGCGCCAGGACATGGTCACCGCCGCCCAGGGCAACGCGATGGACGGCAAGGGCTACAACCCGCCCTCGCTGTTCGGGCTCGCGACCGGCGGCCCGTTCTTCCACGCCGGCAACGCGCGCACGCTCGAGGAGCTGCTGTCGAGCACCTTCGGCACCCACTGGAAGGCGCTGACCGTCAACGCCAACTTCCTGCAGCAGAACGGCGACGTGAACAAGCTGGTCCACTACCTGCTCTCGATCGACGCCGACACGCCGACCATCGCCATCCCGGCCATGCCGAGCGGCCAGGGCGGCGACTTCTGCGCGCCGTGACCCCCTGCGGCTCCCGGAGCGACCTCAGCCGGAGGCCTCCGTGGAGCGCGGTCCGAAGCGCCGCGACGCCCGCTGCCGGGCCTTGACGAGCTCGTCCTCGCGGGTCCGCGGGGCCGTCCGCACGTCGAGCGCCGCGACGAGCTCGCGGGTCGCCGCGGTGACTCGCTCGACGGCGAGGTCGAAGCTCGCCTTGTTGCCCTGCGACGGCGCTCGCATCCCGCTGATCTTGCGGACGTACTGCAAGGCCGCGGCCTGCATCTCCTCCGGGGTGGTCGGCGGCTGGAAGTTGCTGAGGACGCGGATGTTCCTGCACATGCATGCACCGTAGCGGACCGCGACACGAGCGTGCAACCATCGCGACGCCGCCTCGCGCCCGTCAGTGCATCAGCTGCGCGCGCACGCGGAGCATCGCGGCCCGCACCCCGGCCCGCTGACGCGCCCGCTCCGCCTCGGCGAGCCGGTCGAACGCCGCGGGGTCGCCCGCGTACTGCTCGGACAGCTCGATGATCCGGCGGCAGTTCCGGACGTACGGGTCGTCGAGATCCGTGAAGACATTCGCCTCGAAGGCCGCGCGGAACATCGACGCCGTGTATTGCACATACCCCAGGACGAACATCGAATGCACGTACGCGGTCAAGTTCACCGTTCCGTCCGCGAGCAGCTCCGGTGAGATGGCGATCGTGCCGCCCTCCGGCGCCCGCACGTGCCCGAACGGCGGGCCGAGGATCTCATCGTCCACGACCGGCCGCGGACCGAGCGATGCATAGTCCCAGTGGCCGAAGCGCTCGCGGTACTCGGTCGTGGGCATCGACGAATGGTGGAGCAGATCGTGCCCATCGACCCTGTCCCGGTACTCGGCGCGGCCGCGGGTCGTGCGGGCCAGCGCGCGGCCCGCGTTCGGATCGAGGTAGAACGCGAACGTCTCCCCCGGCGGATCGCACTTCATCTTGTACCAGCTGTGCGCCCCGACCATGTACACGGCGAAGCCCTCGGTCTGCTCCGCGGTCGGCAGCGGCAACGAGGCGATGAGCTCGCGGTATCGATCCATCATCACCCGTAGTCTACGCCGCGCCCGCGACGACCGTCACGTCACCCCCCTCGATCGCCGCCCCTGCGCGTCAGAGCGCTTCGTCCAGCCGGAGATGGACGAGGCCGTTGTCCCAGTGGGTCCCCGCGACCTTTCGCGTGACGAACAGGTCCGTGCGCGTCAGCAGCACGACACCGCTGACAGGAATGTCCTTCGGAAGGCCGGGGGTTTCATATCGTCCGGTGGTGGCGTCGAGGATATGGAGGTCCAGGCTATCCCTCCGGTCCCCGAGCCCGTACGTCGTGTAGACGACCTTGCCGTGGCGCGCGCGGAGCTGCGGGAGCTCGCCGCCGTCGACACCGTCGATCTTCGTGACCCGGCGCGCGACCAGCGGCTCGTCGCCCCGCGGCGCCGTCGCGGTCCACAGCTGGACGTCGGAGTATTCCAGGTACGACGACGCAGACAAGTCATCGGTCCTCTCGGCCGCGACGTCGCCGACGAGCCAGTACAGTCGATCGTCGTCGACGACCACACCGCCGAGCTGCTGGTCCTGCCTCACGTCGACGAGCCGGCGCGGCGAACCTCCGGGGCGCACCAGCTCGATGCCGTCGCCGCGCTCGCCCGAGCCGAACAGGGTGCCGTTCGCCAGGCTGGCGAACCAGCCGACCACGCGGCCCTCCGGCACGCCGGGGGCCCTCGAGATGAACGTGCGGCCGTTCACGATGCTCAATCCGATCGAGTTCGATCCCTCCGCCGGCCCGATCGGCGCGCGCCAGGCCGTGTCCTCGCGCAGCGGACCGGCGAACCACGCCCCGGCTCGCTGCGGGCCGTGACTCCACACCGTGAAGTGGGCCGTGTCCGCCTCGAACCGGAAGTTGTCGATGAAACACGTGCCCCCCTGCACGCCATCGGCGACGAACACGAGGACCGGCGGACCGTCGAGCGGTCGCAGCACCAGCCGGGCCCGCGCGTCGCGTCGCCAGGAGATCGCCAGCATGAGCCCGTCCGCCGGTTCACCGCCGGCGAACCACAGGTTCGGCTCGGGCTGTTCGAATGTCATGTGCCGACAATCGTCGGTCCCGCACGACCGCCAGTCCGGCAGCCCCACGTCGACGCGGGGCCCGCCCGACGTCGAGACCACGCAGCCCGCGGGCCCCTCGACGGGCACCACCACGGGCGCGACCACGGGCTCCGCCACCTGCGTCCGCGCCGGCTCCGTCGATGTGCACGCGACCAGCAGCGCGACCAGCAGGACGGACACGCGGGGCGACATCGACGCGAGTTTACCAGGGCCAACGCGCCGCCCGCCTGGGTTAGTCTGTTCGCCATGACGCGTCCCCAGGTGCTCCGCGGCGGCACGGTGTTCGACGGGCTCGGCAACCCGGGCCGCGCGCTCGACCCGGTGATCGCGGGCGGCGTGATCGCGGCCCTGCTGCCGCCGGGTGCGCCCGCGCCGGCCGACGCGGACACGGTCGACGCGCGCGGCTGCTGGATCACGCCCGGCTTCATCGACATCCACACCCACTACGACGCCGAGCTCGAGCTGCTGCCGGGGCTCGGCGAGTCGGTGCGGCACGGCGTCACGACGGTGTTCCTCGGCAGCTGCGGGCTCAGCCTGGCGATCGGCGCGCCCGGCGATCTGGCCGACATGTTCTGCCGCGTCGAGGGCATCCCGCGCTCCGTGGTCGCGCCGCTGCTCGCGGCCGGCAAGGACTGGGACGGTCCGGCCTCGTACCTCGATCACCTCGCCCGCCTGCCGCTCGGCCCGAACGTCGCGGCGCTGCTCGGTCACTCGGCGATCCGCGCCGCGACGATGGGCCTCGGGCGCAGCCTCGACGCAACCGTGCGGCCCAGCCCCGACGAGCTCGCGGCGATGGTCTCGCTGCTGCGCGAGGCGCTGGACGTCGGTTACCTCGGGCTGTCGATCAACACGCTGCCGTGGGACAAGATGGGCGGCGACGAGTTTCGCAGCCGGCCGACCCCGACCGTGTTCGCCAGCTGGTCCGAGTACCGCGCCCTGGCCCGCCTGCTGCGCGAGCGCGGGCGCGTGCTGCAGGGCGTGCCGAACCTGTCGACCAAGGTGAACGTGCTGCTGTTCGCGCTGCTGAGCGCGGGCCGGGTGCGCCCGGCGCTCAAGACGGCCCTCATCGCGCTGATGGACCCGCTCGCCGCGCGCGGCATCCACCGACTCACCGGGGCGATCCTCCGCCTGACCAACCGCCTGCTCGGCGGCGACCTGCGGTTCCAGGCGCTGCCCAACCCGTTCGACCTGTGGGTCGACGGGCTCGAGGTCCCGGTGTTCGAGGAGTTCGCGGCCGGCACCGAGGCCCTGCACCTCGAGCGGCCCGACGCGCGCGCGGCCCTGCTGCGCGACCCGGCCTACCGCCGGCGCTTCCGCAGGCAGTGGGGCGACCGCCTGCGCGGGCGGGCGTTCCACCGCGACTTCTCGCGCACCCACGTGGTCGCCTGCCCCGAGCCGGCGCTGGTCGGCCGGTCGTTCGCCGAGATCGCGGCGGACCGCGGCGGCGACGCGGTCGACACGTTCCTCGACCTCGCGGCCGAGCACGGCGACGCGCTGCGCTGGTACACGGTCGTCGCCAACGATCGGCCGCGCGAGCTCGAGTGGATCGTTGGCCACCCGGACGTGCTCATCGGCTTCTCCGACGCCGGCGCCCACCTGCGCAACATGGCGTACTACAACTTCCCGCTGCGCCTGCTGCGGATGGTCCGCGACGGCGAGCGCCGCGGGCGGCCGGTGATGACGATCGAGCGAGCCGTGCAGCGCTTGACCGGAGAGCTCGCGCAGTGGTTCGGCATCGACGCCGGCACGCTCACCGTCGGCGCGCGCGCCGACCTCGTGATCATCGATCCCGCGGGCCTCGACGAGACCGTCGAGCAGATCCACGAGGTCCCGGTCGCGCCCACCCCCGCCGCGGGCGCGCCGACGTATGCCGACTTCGGCGGGCTGCGCCGCCTGGTCCGCCGCAACGACGCCGCCGTGCGCCACGTGTGGATCGGCGGGCGCGCGGCGTGGACCGGCGGCGCGCTGGTCCCCGAGCTCGGCCGCGAGCGCGGCTTCGGCGAGGTCCTGCGCTGCCGCTGACGCCTACTTCGCCTTCTTCTTGCCCGCCGGCAGGATCACCGTGTCGATCACGTGGATGACCCCGTTGGTCGTCATCACGTCGGCCTTCACGACCGTGATCGTCCCGTTGATCTTGATCGTGCCGTCGACCGACTCGATCGTGATCTCCGGGCCCGCCGCGGTCTTGGCCGACGGCATGGTCCCGAGCTCGACCGACTTGATGGCGCGCCCCGTCAGCACGTGGTTGTTGAGCAGCGCGGTCAGCGACTTCTTGTCCTTGCGCAGCTTGTCGAGCACACCCGGGTCCAGCTTGGCGAACGCCGCGTCGTCGGGCACCAGCACCGTGAGCGGGCCGTCCTCGCGCAGCGCATTCGTCAGGCCCGCCGCCTCGATCAGCCCGACGATCGTCTTGAACGAGTCGCTGTCCTCGGCGGTGTCGATGATGTCCTTCGTCGGCAGCGACGGCGCCGCGTCGGCCGGCGCCGGCTCGGCCGCGGGCGGCTCCTCGGCGGGCGGCGCCTTGTCCTCGGGCGGCGGCTTGTCGGCGGGCGGCGCCTCGGTGGGCGCGGGAGACTTCGCGGCGCAGGCGGCCAGCGCGAGCGTCATGGTCACGGAGATCAGGCTGGACGAGAATTTTTTCATGATCGACCCACGGTTCCTGGCAGCCTCGATGATACCCAGCCGGGCCCCGATGGACCATCCGAGGGCCCACGCCCCGGAGACGCCAGAGAAGGCGCCGAAGGACGCGCCCGGCTCGTGATCGAGCGCGCCCGCGGCCGCGGTCCGGACGCGAAGCGCCGACCAAATTCCGCCCGGCGAGCACGCCGCCAGGATGTCCTGAGGGACAGGTGACCGCGGAGCGAGCGCCGCCCGGCGCTCCATGGTGTGGCGCCATCCGACCCGGGGCCCGCGACCGAAATGTCGGGGTCGCGGCGCGCCGGCTGCCAACTTTGTCACGTTGTCGCGAGCCCCCCGCTGCCCCTACCCTCATTCGTATGCGACTTGGTTTAACTTCATCGATCTTGCTGGCCTCCCTCGCGCTCGCCTGCGGCCCGGGCGCGGCCGACCCCGACGATCCGACCGACGACCCGAGCACCTCGCAGGCGACCGACAGCTCGGCGAGCTCGGCCCCCACGACGAGCGAGCAGCCCGACACCGGCGAGTCGGAGACCGCCACGACCACCGGCGGGCCCGACGAGACCACCACGGCCACCGATGGGCAAGTCGAGACCACCGAGCCCGAGACCACCGGCGAGCCGCCCGCGTGCGGCGACGTGGATCCGGCCACTGCCGCCGAATTCCGGGTCCAGCTCGACGCGTGGCCAGACCAGGCCGACGACGATCACGCGGTCGATCGCACCTGCGTCATCGACGCGGTCGACCTCGACGTCGGCCTGGTCGTCACCCGGGTCACCTGCGACGTCGACGGCACCCCGCGGCCCGCGACGATCGAGATCTCGGCCGCCCCCGAGGGCGCGGTCGACTGGTCGCCCGGCCAGAGCGTCGCGCTCCACTCGGTCGTCTTTAAAGACGAGTTCAGCGGCGACCGCGAGCTCCAGGTCACCCTCGAGGGCGACCCCACCGCGCTGCTGATCGATGGGCGCGACTGGTTGGACGGCCCCATCCCGCAGGCCCAGCAGATCGGGCCGATCCTCCGCGAGCTCGTGTCGACCTGCGAGCTCTCGGAGGACAACCGCAACGAGCTGCGCTACTCGCTCGAGTCGGGCGCGTTCATCAGCCTGCGCTCCGGCTTCCGCGGCGGGCTGGTGATCGATCCCAGCCACCTCTATGCGGTCGACCTGGCCATGTCGGGCCTGGACCAGTTCCATAACCACGAGCACAGCCTGATCCGCCGGATCCTGAGCGAGTGACCACCCCCCTGGGCGGCTCCATCGACGGCGAAGATTGTCGTTCGAGGTCCTGCAGCCCGACCGGCTGCCTTGCGGGCTATCATATGGGTGGATAACAGACCGTGTCGGCCCAGAAGCATATCATCGCCTTGTTGCACGTCGCCTCGTCGTGGATCACCGTGCAATCGATCATGCAGGTCAGCTGCTCGTAATCCCACGCGCAGCCGACCATGCCCTGACAGGCCGCCATATCGCCGTCGAAGACGCTGCAGTCCGGGAGCTCGCCGCCGGTCTCGCTGGTCGTCTCACCGCCCGTACCGCTGCTCGACCCGGAGGTCTCGTCGCTGGTGGTCGGGCGGGTCGTCTCTGGTTCGGTGGTCGAGGCGGTCGACGCGGTCGACGCGTCGGCGGTGGACACATCGGTGGCGGCCGACGTCTCGGTCTGCGGGGTGGTGTCGGACGTCGTCGTCGGCTGCTTGTCGTCGCCGCACCCGGGGCCGAACGAGGACACCGCGAGCGCGGCCGGGACGATCAATCGAGTTCGCAGGTCGCGTCGCACGCGGGGCAGGTTATCACACAGCCGGCACGCCACGGGCGCCGACAGCCCATCCTCCTCGGCAGACGACGTCCTCCACCCGCGAGCACACGGGCGCTCGAGGTGCGTCGAATCCCCGCGGGCCGGTACGCCGCGATCGCGCCAGGACAGCTCACCGCCGCGGTGAATCCACGCCCCGAAGCGCTTGACCGCCGCTGCCGGTCCTGCGAGCGTGCGGGATGCGCTTATTCTTCCTTGTCGGGCCTCTCGTGTGCCTGTCCCTCGCGTGCGACAAGTCCGACGACGCGACCCTGAAGTGCGGCGAGCAGCTTCAATGCACGAGCGACGAGGTCTGCGTCGAGGATCGCGTCGACGCCAGCTGCTCGGCGCTGGACGACGGCGCCGCCTGCCCGCAGGGCACCACCGCGGGCCAGTGCGGCGGCGTCGGCTACGACTGCTGCTGCGCGCCGCCCCCGGCCAGCGAGTACCGCTGCGCGTCGGCCAGCGCCTGCGACGGCGAGCCGAGCTGCGCGTGCCTCCCCACGCTCTGCCTTGACGACAAGTCGTGCTCCCAGCTGGACGAGGGCTCGCCGCTGTTCGCGTGCGAGTCACTGCCCCTGCCCTGACGTCCGGGCACGGACCCCATCGCAGCCCGCGCGATCACAGGCCGCGCCCACGACCGCGCGGCTCACGTCGTTCCAGAGTGTGCACATAACGATCTCCCAGGATCGGCGCGCCTCGTGCCCGCGATCACCGACGTCGCGAGCGGCCAGGCTTTCCTGGCCGGGCAAAACCCAGTAGCATCGGCCGATGCGAGAGATCGTGCTCGTGCTGACCGTATTCACCACGCAGGGCCCGTCCTGCAGCAGCGCCCCGGAGACGACCGACAAGGGCCCGGAGACCGCGACCCCGCCGCCCAGGACCGACGGCAAGACCGACGCGGGCGGCAAGACCGACACGAACACGAAGCCGGATCCATGCGCCGCCGCGGCGCTCGGCCTGACCGGGTCGGCCCCGCTGACGCCGTGGACCATCCCGACCGGCTGCACGCCGCGCGGCGCCACTGGCGAGCATATCGCGCGCAGCGACGCCGCGCTGGCGGAGCGCCTCGACTGCACGGGCACGGCCGCCGGCGTCGACTTCACGAAGACCGCGATCCTCTCGGTCGGATACACCCTGTCGCCCGCGGGCGCCGGGCTCGGCGCGTTCGACGACGGCAAGGTCGTCACGCTCGTGTCGCGCCAGCGAAACCCGTGCCCGGGCGACCCGATGCCGATGCCGATGAACACGATGGCGTGGTTCTCGCTGCCGACCAGCGGCGAGCGCACGTTCGCCAACACGACCTGCGTCGTCGATTCGAAGTGCCCATAAACCGCCGCGGTCCGCTGCACATGCAGCGGTCCGCTCGATCCGACGCCGGGCCATACCGCGCCGTCTGTCCGCGCGCCGCGATTGTGCTGTCCCGTGCTCCGTCGCCGCCGCGCGTTGACCCGCGCTGGCCGGTGCTGTAGCTTCACCGCCGGTTCGAATGGGAACCGAGGGAGTCGTGGCAATGGGATTCTTCAGCTCGCTGAAAGACAAGCTCAGTTCGATCGTCGTCGGTACCGCCGCAGGGGAGTGGGCCGTGACCGCGATGGCCGTGATGGTGTTCGCCGACGGCGACGCCGAGGCGGCCGAGATGGAGAAGGCCAAGGTCGTCGCGACCACCAACCCCGTCGTGAAGAACTCGATCGGCAGCGCCCGCGGCGAGGCCCTGTTCACCGACACCGTGGAGGCGATCAAGGTCGCCCCCGCGGCGATGCTGCAGACCTACCTGACCAAGCTCGACGCGCTCGCCCGCAAGATCGGGAGCCAGGACGACAAGAACTTCGCGCTCGCCAGCGTGATCGCCGTGGCGACCGCCGACGGCGACGTCGAGCGCCCCGAGCACGACCTGCTGCAGCGGTTCAAGGGCCTGCTCGGCGCGACGATCGACATCCCCGACGCCAAGGCCTGAGCGCGCGACAACGGGCCGGAGCGACCCATCGCCCCGGCCCGCCGTTCGTCCGCCGGCCTACGTCAGGCCGTGCTGGTCGTCGGTGAACTTCTCGATGCGCTTCTTGCCGCGGTCCCAGTCGGGCTTGGCCAGCAGGTAGGCGAACGTCGTGCCCGCGGACAGCGTCACCGATGACGTGCCCGACGTGCCGCCGCTCGCCGTGATCTTCAGCTGGGACGTCCCGCTGCGGGACAGCGAGACGCTGGCGCTGGCCGCGAACGTCTGGGCCAGCGTCGCCTCGAGCACCACGAAGATCTGGTGGGCGACCCGCGCGTCGAGCCCGTACCCGCGCAGATTATTGAGCACCGCGGGCAGGCCGTTCACGGCCGTCGTCAGGTCGCCGGGGCGCATCTCGAGCTTCACCAGCTTGAGCTTGCCCGTCTTGAGGTCGTTGAACGCCGCCGTCCCGCTCGCGCTGGTGTCGGCGGTCTTGAGGTTCAGCTTGATGTCCGCCTCGCGCGAGCGCGAGAAGTCGATGTCGACGATCGTCACCGTGTTCACCTTGAGCTTGTCCGCCGGGATGTCGAGCTGGACCTCGAGGTAATTCTGCTGCGTGAGCGGCGTCCGCTTCTCGCCGTACGACCCGATGAACACCGATTCGGCGCCACCGCGGAAGTAATGGATCCCGTTGACCACCATGTAACTGTCGTGCACCACCGCGATAAATGACATCGTTCCACCCTTTCGCGCTATCCAGGCCGGCGCGGCACCATGCTCCGACGCGGCCGCGGCTACTCTACCAGACGACCCCCGCCGCGGCCCGTACGGCCGGGTTCATTCGCATCTGCCAGTGACGTCACGCGCCTCGACGCATTCGTCTCACGCCCGATCCACGGCGCGATCGCGCGGCCTCATCGCCCGTCACGGCGCATTCGCCGGTACAGCGTGCTGCGGGCCACGCCGAGGGTCCGCGCCGCCGCGCTGACGTTCCCGTCGACGGCCCGCAGCGCCGCCTCGATCGCCCGCGTCTCGATCTCCGCCAGCGGGGCCGCCGACGACGGCTCGTTCACGTGTCCCACGATCCCGAGGTCCGGCGGCAAGTGCTCACAATCCACGAACTCCGCGTCCTGCGCGATCACCAGCGCCACCTCGAGGCAGCTGCGCAGCTCGCGGACGTTGCCGGGCCACGCGTGCGCCCGCAGCAGCGCCGCCGCCCCGCTCGAGATCCTCGGCGCCGACCGCCGGCCCGCGCGGACGCTCAATCGTTTAATAAGACACTCGGCGAGCGCCACGATATCGGTGCGCGCGCGCAGCGGCGGTAATCTGACCACCCCGCCGCGCAGCCGATAATACAGGTCCTTCCTGAACTGCCCCGATTCGACGAGCGCCGGCAGGTCGCGGCACGTCGAGCAGATCACCCGGACATCGGCGCGGCGCGGCGCGGCCTCGCCGACGCGGTGGTACATCCCGTCCTCGAGCACGCGCAGCAGCGCCGCCTGCATCGCCGGCGGCATCTCGGCGACCTCGTCGAGCAGCAGCGTGCCGCCGGTCGCCGCGTGCAGCAGCCCGGTGCGCCCGCGGCGGTCGGCCCCGGTGAACGCCCCCGGCCCGTAGCCGAACAGCTCGCTCTCCAGCAGCGACGGCGCGAGCGCCCCGCAGTTGATCGCCACGAACGGCCCGTCCGCGCGCGGGCTCGCGTCGTGCACCGCGCGCGCGACCAGCTCCTTGCCGGTCCCGGTCTCGGCGAGCAGCATCACCGGCACCTCGCTCGCCGCCAATTGCCGGGCCCAGCGCAGCTGCGCCCGCAGCCCCGCGTCCTCCGCGAAGATCGCCGCGAACACGTCCGGCGGGGCCGTTGCCGGCGCCTGGCGCACGTCCGGCGCGACGTACACGAGCACCGCCAGGACCCCGCGCGGCGAGGCGATCGGCTCGGCCCGCACGCGCACCGTCATCCGCCCCAGCGCCACCGCCAGCCCGCCCGCCGTCGGCCGCAGCGCCTCGGTCACCAGCTCCGCCCACGCGATGTTTAATAACGCCTCGCACGCGCCCGCGGCCGCGCCGACCAGCGAGCGCGCCGCGTCGTTCATGCGGACCACGCGGCCCGGCGACTCGACCAGCAGCGCCGCCCCGACGATCTGGTCGAGCGCCCCCGACAATACGCGGACCACCCCGGCCCCCGCGCCCGCGTAGGCCTCGAGCCGCAACAACCGCTCCAGCGCCCGCGCGGCCGCCAGGACCGCGTCGCCGACCGCGGGGTCGAACCGCAGCGCCGACGACGTCGCGTCGAGCACCGCGCGCACCGTGCCGTCGACGTCGCGGATCGGTGCAGCCGCACACACCAGCCCGTGGTAGCTGCGCCCGAAGTGGGCCCGCCCGACCACCGTCACCGGCCGCGCCTCGGTCGCCGCCGTGCCGATCGCGTTGGTCCCGCGCGCCGCCTCGCTCCAGCACGCGCCCTCGATCAGCAGCACCCGCCGCGCCTCGTCCGCGAACCCCCCGCCGCCCTCGACGCCGACGATCACTCCGTCCGGGTCGGCGAGCAGCAGCACGTGATCGCGGGCCGACAGCTCGCGCGCCGCCTGTTCGAGGCTCGCCGCGCCCAGCACCCGCAGCAGCTCGACCGGCTCGGCCCGCACGCGCAGCGCCTCGCCGCGCAGCAGCCCGTCGTCGCAGCGCACGCCGTCGTGTGGCGCGCCGAGCCGCCGGCTGCGGTCCCACCGGTCCATCAACAGCGACGGGACCCGGGCGGCCGTCGACCGGGCCTGGTAAGCGACCCACAGATCCTCGGCGACATCGTCCAGGACGAGCGAGGCCATGCCGCCTGACCTTCGCCCGGTCCCGGGAGTGTCGCAAGCTGTTTCGCACCGGCGCGCCGCGCTCCACCGGACTGTCGCGTTCTGCTCCACCCGCCCTGCCCGACCCCGTGCCGCGGCGCACGTTTGCGGGCCCGGGCCCGCTGGCGCGGCCGTTGCACACCGGGGCGGCCACCCACGGAGACTCCGCATGCGATACGCCAGGCCCAACACCCCGGACGCCAAGGTCCAGTTCGAGACGCGTTACGACAATTTCATCGGCGGCGAGTTCAAGGCGCCGGCCCGCGGCGAATACTTCGAGAACATCAGCCCGGTGACGGGTCGCCCGTTCTGCGAGGTCGCGCGCTCGACCGAGGAGGACGTCGAGGTCGCGCTCGACGCGGCCCACGGCGCCAAGGCCGGGTGGGGCAAGACGCCGCCGGCCGAGCGAGCGCGGATCCTCAACAAGATCGCCGACGTGATGGAGGCGAACCTCGAGCAGCTCGCGGTCTCCGAGACGTGGGACAACGGCAAGCCGATCCGCGAGACCCTGGCCGCCGACCTGCCCCTGGCGATCGACCACTTCCGTTACTTCGCCGGCTGCATCCGCGCCGAGGAGGGCCGGATCTCCGAGCTCGACGAGCACACGGTCGCCTACCACTTCAAGGAGCCGCTCGGCGTGGTCGGGCAGATCATCCCGTGGAACTTCCCGCTGCTGATGGCCGCGTGGAAGCTCGCCCCGGCGCTGGCCGCCGGCAACTGCGTGGTCCTCAAGCCGGCCGAGCAGACCCCCGTCACGATCCTCCTGTGGGCCAAGCTGCTCGGCGACCTGCTGCCGCCCGGCGTGCTCAACATCGTCAACGGCTTCGGCGTCGAGGCGGGTAAGCCCCTGGCTCAGAACCCCCGCGTCGCCAAGGTCGCGTTCACCGGCGAGACCACGACCGGCCGCCTCATCATGCAGTACGCGTCGGAGAACATCCGCCCGGTCACGCTCGAGCTCGGCGGCAAGTCGCCCAACATCTTCTTCGCCGACGTCCTGCAGCACGACGACGACTTCCGGCAGAAGGTGCTCGAGGGCTTCGCGATGTTCTGCCTCAACCAGGGCGAGGTGTGCACCTGCCCGTCGCGCGCCCTGATCGACCGCGGCATCTATCAGCAGTTCCTCGAGCTGGCGACCGAGCGCACCAAGCTGACGTTCCCCGGCGACCCGCTCGACACCGACACCCGCGTCGGCGCCCAGGCCTCGAACGACCAGCTCGAGAAGATCCTCGCGTACATCGACATCGGCAAGAAGGAGGGCGCCACCATCCGCCTCGGCGGCGAGCGCGTCCGCCTCGAAGGCGACCTCGCCGACGGCTACTACGTCGCCCCGACGATCTTCGAGGGCCACAACCGCATGCGCATCTTCCAGGAGGAGATCTTCGGGCCGGTGGTATCGGTGACCAGCTTCGACGACTACGACGACGCGATCCGCATCGCCAACGACACGCTCTACGGCCTCGGCGCCGGCGTGTGGACCCGCGACACCCACCAGGCGTTCCGCGCCGGCCGGGCGATCCAGGCCGGCCGCGTGTGGACCAACTGCTACCATTTGTACCCCGCCCACGCGGCGTTCGGCGGCTACAAGCAGTCCGGCATCGGCCGCGAGAACCACCGCATGATGCTCGACCACTACCAGCAGACCAAGAACCTGCTCGTCAGCTACGACCCCAAGCCCATGGGCTTCTTCTAGGCCACACCATGACCGAGACCCCCGCAGCCGTCACCGCGACGCAAGCCGCACGCGACCTGATCTCCCGGCTGCGGGCCCGTCACGGCCCCCTGATGTTTCATCAGTCCGGCGGCTGCTGCGACGGCAGCTCGCCGATGTGTTACCCCGACGGCGATTTTAAGATCGGCGCGCGCGACGTGAAGATGGGCGAGATCGACGGCTGCCCGTTTTATATCGGCGGAGATCAGTACGAGCTGTGGCGCCACACCCGGCTCACGCTCGACGTCGTGCCCGGGCGCGGCGCCGGCTTCTCGCTCGAGGCGCCGCTCGGCGTCCGCTTCCTCGTCCGCTCCGACGTGTGCGCCGTGCCGTGACCGGCGGCGAATCGTGACGCCCGTCACCGACCGCGACATCGCTGCCGGGGGGCACGGCGGAGGTCCTGACGTCGATGGCCGACCATCCCCGAGATCCCGAAAAACCCCAGTGA
>Ga0209174_10001824_pt1 | contig 14710 bp, 13 predicted proteins | sample JI91814BDNA_FD_187505 | JGI IMG/M metagenome (GOLD analysis project Ga0209174, IMG submission 187505) | Wastewater effluent complex algal communities from Wisconsin, to seasonally profile nutrient transformation and Carbon sequestration -... | ecosystem: Engineered > WWTP > Effluent > Algae...
TAATGGCAATCCTGATATAGAAGAAATAAATCCGAAGGAAGTGCCCCCCTTCAAAGAACCTGATGTTTCTCCTCCGAGCCGAACAAACAATTCAACCTCTCCCTATCCGGGCTTTCCTTCACGTCTCTCCACCGTTGAGTTGGAAGTCATTGAAGTAAAACGCTTGGCGGAAGAGGAACTGAACCGACTCAAGTTACGTGGAGAGTACGCCACGACGCTGGTTTCAAGTAGGCTTTCGCAAACCCGACAAGCCAACATCGGCATATTGCGTGAGTCGGTAGCCATATCGAAGAACCTTGTTGTCGGTAGACGCCTCTCCCTGGGCGCCTTTACTCAGATTCAACGCGAGTCCATCAACGAAGAGTTAGCGCTTGCACATTCCAGTTCGATGAGAACGTCAATTCTGAATAAAGCCATTGATGCTTGCCGCTTCATTGAAGAAAAAGTTCAGGCGATGGCAGGTCCAAATTCTGTAATTGCCGCTCCACTTTTTAAGCAGGCGGACGTCGAACTAGTCACCCTTCAACGGGAACATTGGGAGCAATTACTGACGCAGGAATCGCCCAGTACATCCAGCTGGAGTAGTACAACCAGCTGGAGCGGCCAACCGACGTCCAGCGTTATCGTGACATCACCCTCGAACCCTGTTTATTGTCGTCCGACTCGACGCCGCAGATAAATACCCAAAAGAAGTAGATTTATAGGCGAATTTTGGCCAAAATCGCGTCAATCGCCGTGGATTTCCACGGCGATTTATCGGTACGGACTAAGTCGCCATACGAAATCATTCTTTTGCAGGTCGATTTATGCCCCGCTTACGTTCCGATCGTACACATTCAGATCGCTCGCTTTCCGATCGACCGCTAGCCCCAGCCCTTTTCCGGTGGCTTGGGCTCACGATTCTCATGGCCAGCTGTTTCCCTATTCCAACAGCGTTCGGCCAACGCGACAGTGGTGCCTCCAGCGAGGACAGAAATTCCACGAGCCCCTCTGCTTCGCTGGAGGCATCCGAAAAGGCTCGGTTCGAGAGAGCTGCCCGTTATTCACACCAAGCCAACGGTTCAGCCATTCTGGTGATGCGAAAGGGCGAAATTATTTACGAATCGTACGCGGAGGGTTGGGATGCAAATCGCGAGCATTTGCTGGCCAGTGGTACGAAAAGTTTCTCGGGTGTGATGGCTGCCTGCGCGGCACAAGATGGGCTACTCGATTTGGATGAACTTGTCAGTGAGACACTCACTGAATGGAAAAACGATCCACGAAAATCGAAAATCACCATTCGACAGTTGCTGAGTCTTTCTAGCGGAATCGAGGGTGGAAACAATATGACCATGCCTGCCTATCAGAGAGCAGTTGGCATGGCGAATGCGGTTGCCGAGCCGGGGAAAAAGTTTTCGTATGGTCCTATTCCCTATCAGTGTTTTGGCGAGTTAATGAAACGTAAATTGGCCAAGAAGAACGAGACCGTCGAGAGCTATATGCGGCGGCGCATCACCGATCCAATCGGCATGGAGATTGCAACCTGGAGAAAGGGGCTTGATGGCAATATCAACCTTCCCGCTGGCTTGTTCCTAACGCCGCGCGAATGGGCCAAATTCGGTGAACTCGTTCGCCTCGAAGGGAAGTGGGGAGACAAGCAGATCGTGGAAAAGAAGTTCTTGGATGAATGTTTTAAGCCCGCCCCTGCAAGCCCAGCATACGGTATGACTTGGTGGCTTTTGGGAGGAGGGGCGGCAGAGAGCTCTTTCGCGGATTCTGAAGGGCCGCGTGGTCGCATCACCGCTCGTATCGCCCAGCAACTTAAAGCTCGCCGTCAGGAACTTATACCAGCAGATACCGTGGCCGCTTTGGGTAAAGGCAAAAACTGCTGCTACGTCATCCGTTCACTAGACCTTGTTATCATCCGTATGGGTTCTAGTGAAGCAGGCGAATTTAACGACCTGACGTTCTTGTCCAAACTATTAGGTACCGATAAGTCAGCTTCTCTTTCACGATAACCGGTGGAAATCCTCTCCCATTGCGTCGATAATGTTGGTGAATGTCTTCGTTGTTTCAAGGATTTTGCCGAATGTCTGTTCGAAAACTCGCGCTGTTTTTTGCGGCCTGCAGCCTGATCGCCATCATCTCGATTCCCGTCGCACGTCGCGTCGCCGGACAAGGTCCCGTAGAAAAACGATTCGAGCAACTGGATATCAATAAAGATGGGAAGGTGACCCCAGATGAGTTGCCACAAGCCGAGATCTTTGCACACTTCGATACCAACAAAGATGGCGTGATTACTCGGGCTGAAGCCACACGCGCCGTTATATCAACCGCTGTCCGGAACTGGTTTCGGGGAGAGCAACAAAGTACAGCAGCCAGCAGTGCTGAAACAGAAGTCCCGCCACAACTAGTCCCCGTACGGCAGGGCCCAGTTCCGCTCAAACCCAGCGAGTATGGAATTGGAATGAAGCTGGCGAACATCACCTTTCAAGATATTGCACAGAGTGAATATCAACTCCAACAGTGGAGCCAACAACCCGCTGTCGTTTTTGTCTGGACAAGTACAACCTGTCCGATCTCTAAAAAGTACATTCCAACCTTGATCGACTTGATCAAGGATTCGCCCGAGAATGTCGTGTGGGTCTTGGTCAACCCAGTGGCAACAGACAAAGTCGATGAAATGAAAGAGGTCATTTCTCAGTTCGATAGAAAACTCATCTATGTGCACGATAAAGACGGGACACTCTCGACTCATTTTGGAGCCAGCACAACAACCGACAGTTTCATCTTGTCGGCCAATCAAACCGTTGCTTATCACGGTGCCATCGATGACCAATACGGATTCGGATATTCGATCGATGAACCACGCAATCGCTATCTCGCTGATGCGCTAAAATCTGTATTGTCCAATGAAACACCCTATGTGTCGGCCACAACCGCTCCAGGCTGCACGTTGGAGAAAGCTGAAAAGAGCCCGCCGAATGATAACATCACATATCACAATCGAATTTCGCGCATCGTGAATCGTCATTGTGTTGAATGCCATCGCGACGGAGGTGTGGGACCTTTCAAATTAGATACGTATGAAGATGTGGTGGCACACGCTGGTATGATTGCGCAAGTCGTCGATCAAGGTACGATGCCGCCATGGTTTGCGGCGAAATCGACTGATACGGAAAAAACGCATAAGCTGCATTCGCCTTGGGCCAACGACCGCTCGATGGGTGAAACCGAGAAGTCAGAGTTATTGAAATGGCTGGCGAGCGATAAGCCCCTTGGCGATGCAACAGATGGCCTTGAAGCGGTACAAAGAGTGGATGATTGGGCGATTGGTACACCCGATCAAATTTTTGAATTCGCCGAGCCCGTCGCGATCAAAGCCAAAGGGACAATGCCTTATCAAAATGTGATTGTGGAAACCAATCTAGCGGAAGAAAAGTGGGTTCAAGCGATTGAGATTCGTCCCAGCAACCCAGCGGTTGTGCATCATGTTCTCGTTTTCGCGTTAGATAGCGGTGATCCTGAAAATGGAACTGGCAATGATGTAGCCGATGAGAGAAGTGGGTATTGGGCTATCTACGTGCCGGGGAACAATCACGTGGTGTATCGCCCTGATTTTGCTCGTCGTTTGCCCAAAGGTGCCAAACTCCGTTTTCAAATGCACTATACCCCAAACGGCAAGGCGACTACGGATCAAACCAAAATCGGTTTGATCTACGCTAAAGAGCCGCCCAAACATGAAGTGAAAGTGGTTGGAATTGTCGACCCCCGTTTGAATATTCCACCAGGAGCTCCCAATCATCGTGCAGAGGCAACGCTAACGGTACCTGCCGAAGCCAAAGTACTAGGCTATCTACCTCATATGCATTTGCGGGGTAAAGCATGTCGTTATGAAATCACTCGAGCCGATGGTACGGTGGGAACACTATTGGACGTCCCACGTTACGACTTCAATTGGCAACTCCTTTACAACTATTACGAACCTCTATCTGTTTCGCCCGGTGACAAGATTAAGTTCATTGCCTGGTATGACAACAGCCCCAATAACCCAGCTAATCCCGATCCATCCAAGACGGTTCGCTGGGGAGCGCAAACCGAAGATGAAATGCATCTCGGGTACGTTGAATATTACCTCCCTAACGAGCAACCTGGAACTTCTCAATCGCTCCGGACTCGCTTGCTCCCCAATGTTGGAAACGGCGCGAATGTGGAGGCGATATTCAAACGATTGGACAAAGACAACGATGGTAAAGTTGTGGAAAGCGAGATTCCCGAAGCTCAGCGAGCGCGAATCATGAGGCTCGATTCGAATGGCGATGGAGCGATCACTTTGGAAGAAGCCAAACGCTTTGGACGGTAAGCAGTTTTGGCGTTCGCCCACTGACGGTAATGCAATGAAGATTCTGTTTCTACATGGATGGCATAGTGCTCCAGGGGGTGTGAAGCCCAGCTATCTCAAGAACCATGGGCTCGAGGTCATCAACCCTAAACTCGACGATGATGACTTTGATTCAGCCATTCAGACGGCGCAAGCGGCCTACGATTTACATCAACCCGATGTGGTCGTAGGCAGTTCGCGCGGAGGTGCTGTGGCAATGAATATCGACTCCCGCCATTCCAAATTGATACTTCTCTGCCCTGCATGGAAGCGTTGGGGAACAGCGAAATCGACCAAAGCGGGTACCATCATTTTGCACAGCCCAGACGATGAAGTCATCGCTTTTGAAAACTCGGTGGAACTTGCCCAAAGCTCGCAATGTTCTTTGATCGAAGTAGGTGTAGACCATCGCCTAGCCGATCCAGAATCACTGTCTGTTCTGTTGTGGGCCTGTCAGATCGCAGCCTCGGGTGCTGAAGTCCCTTCGCTCGATGAGGATCTAGTTCAAAGTGCTCGCCCTCGAGCAAATATTGGCGAGGAAGCTACCTACATTTGCGATGCATGTGGTGAAGAAATTGTTGTCCCGCTCGACTTAACAGAAGGCTCGCAACAAAGCTATGTAGAAGACTGCCCCGTTTGTTGTCGGGCAAACATTATCCATGTGCACGTCGATCAAGATGGAAGGGCAATTGTCTATGCTGAACCTGAGCAAGACAATTGAGCTGTCGCGATCCCGTGCTACGCGGCCTTAGAAAACGGGGGCTTGCATTGCTGGAGAGGTTATTGTCTCTTTATTGTTGCCAACACTCCTCTCCTTTGGCGACAAAACATGAATCACAAACCAGATTTACCCGAGAAGCTTGGGCGTTCGCTGAATGAACTCGATATCGATTTCAGTAGTTTCACGCCGGTCGGCTGGGCGATAAGTCTCATTGCTTTAATGATGGGTGGAGCTGTCGCCGGATTTGCAGGATGGTTGTTGAGTCGTCGCAATGGGATCAATGCGGCGGCGGGCATGACTTTCTGTTTCACCTTATTAATTGTTACAACCATCACTTTTTTGGGACTTCGTCGAATGGTGACGAGCTGCGGCCTCTCCATTACGCGTCCCAAGAAGTGATCTACAACCGCTAAAGCTCATGATTCGACTTGCCATCGCCGAAGAATACCCGACCGTCATTGATATCTGGGAACGAAGCGTGCGCGCTTCACATCACTTTCTCTCCGAACATGATATAGGATCGCTACGTGAACTAATTCAAGGAGGCGTATTACACCAACTTGAACTTTGGGTAGTCACGTCGGATGCCAATGTCATCATGGCATTTATGGGGCTCGCGGAAAACTCTGTCGAAGCGTTGTTTGTCGATCCACCTTATTTCCGCGCCGGGCTGGGTACCATTCTGCTATCCCATGCTGAAACACTGAAAGGCGAACTGCTCGTCAACGTGAATGAGCAGAATCCATCCGCAGTGCAATTTTATCTATCTCACGGTTTTGAAATACTGGGCCGGTCCGAAAAAGATGGCTTTGGCCATCCATTCCCTCTTTTACATCTTACGAAACGCCAACATCATTAAAAATCCGTTCTGCAATCCTAAGGAATCCTCACATGTCCGAGTTCGATGAAACGAATCACGAAGAGAAAGGCTTGAATTGGTATGATGAAAAGTCCGCACGAATGGACGAGATGCTGGGTAAATCACACGACACCGTCATGCACTCCCTCTTTCCTTATGGGTTAGGTGGCGCATTGGATTTGTACTACTATCCAAATGGAATACCCGGTACGGGCATCGCCACCAAGGAACTCTCGGAGTTACCGGGAGAAGGTTCGAGCAATGATTGGTACCAAAATTATGAATTCGTCATGTTCACCAAAGAACCACTCGATTTAGAACAAGCGAACAATGAGAACCATCCCTTTGGGAAAATACATCGACGGATGAACGGCATCCTAAACTGCATGGCTCGTTACAGCGCCGAGGCAACTCTCAACCCCGGTGAAACATGTGAATTCCCAGAGGAAATGGAAGAACTCGGCGGAGGCTGTTTGATTTTTGATGCCTACCAAGATCGTGAAGACGAAACCGACTTTGGTCTGCTTGTGCTGATCGAAGTTTATCGTGAAGAAATGAAATTGGCCCGTACACACGGCAGTCAAGTTCTGCTCGATTTGCTAAAGTCCAAGGGACATTATCCTTACTCGGACCTGGATCGGGCTCCCGTTGTAGATAACGTGCCTTGAGTCGCATCCTCGCGCCCGTTGAATACGAAGCCATTCCTTTAGCCAGCCAGACTGGCATCCCTACATGGTCACTGACACAAATCCATTTCAGCCACCGGCATTAGAAAATGTACGTATCGCAAAGCGAAGCAGCACAGGTTGGTTACAACACACCTTGTTGATCGTGTGGCCATTTATCTTTGGCGCCAACATGATTATCCCACTCCTTGTTGGCTGGGATATGATCGCTGAAGATGGGGCCATTGGTGCTGGAATCGCTTCGTTGCTACTGCTTCTTCTCGGCTGGGCTTTGTTTTATGTCTGGCCAGCCTTCGCCACTCGTATGTCCGTGGGAGCGATACTTACGGCGATTCTTCAAGTCTTTCCCATCGTCCACTTTATTTTCGGGCTCATCGCGTTTGGGATCACCGTCGAACTGGGACAAGCGATCGACATCTCCGATGATTCGGGACCAGGCATCACCACAGAGTTAGGTGGGTTTCTCATCACTAGCCTCATGGGTTTGATGCTCCTACTCTTATCGCTTGGATTTGGGGTCCTAATTTTCTTTGTGGTGAATTGGCGAAAACCTATGGTCGGCAACGAATCTTCTCGAGATCCAGAACGCCAGTAGTTACAGCGAAAGGCTCAACCTATGATCAAGATTGAAGTCAAAGTTCAGTGGCATAGAGAAGGGGCGATATTCACCGACAATCGTTACTCCCGCGCACATCAATGGTCGTTTGATGGTGGTCAAAACATACGAGCATCATCGTCGCCACATATTGTCCCGATTCCGCTTTCTGATGCTGCCGCTGTTGATCCAGAAGAAGCATTTGTGGCGTCCATCTCAAGTTGTCACATGCTCTGGTTCTTGTCCTTTGCAGCCAAAGAGAAATGGGTTGTAGAAAGTTATGAAGATCAGCCCATCGGCACCATGGAGAAAAATGAAGAAGGAAAAATGGTTATATCGAACGTGCAACTCAATCCTAAGATCAACTGGAGTGATGAAAGGGTTCCAGCCAAATCCGACATTGCACGACTTCATGAGCTTTCGCACGCAAGTTGCTTTATTGCGAATTCAGTTCGAACGAAAATTACCATCGCGGATTGATGGTGATAAGCACGCACAGCGCTTTTACGTAATTCCGTAATGATTAGAAGCTCGCGCGCTTCTTACTTTTTATTTGGCCGAACCGATACGAGCTATGCATAGATTTGCAGGCTGATTCGCGCTTGAGTGCTAACTCAAAAACCCTTCTCTCTGGGGATTTTTTGAATCTTTGCCATGACTAAAACTCGATAAAGTTGATCTTTTCGTGAAAACGGTCGATTTTGAATCGAATGGGTACACACTAAGCGTTAGTATGGGCCGATGCACTCTTTCGTCGGGGTGGCGGAACTTGGTCATCCGACACATTTCAATCGCTGCGTAAGTTCAAACGGAGTTCGTTTTGTGCCAATTACGCTAAACGACTTGACGATCAGTCCCAGTGAAGTCGACCTGTCCTCTCTTCTCGCAGACTGGGAATGGGCAATGTGCGAATCAATGACTCCCGTGTTGATTACGGCTATGGGAGATGTATTTGCACAGGGCGAAACACGCAGCATCTTCTTCATCGATACATCCACTGGCCAAATTGAAAAAGTGGCTGATAACGGCGATGAATTCCAAAATTTGTTGCGTGACCCAAATTTTGTTACCGCGAAAATGTACCCCGCACTCATATTGAAATGGCGCAAAGCGGGGATTCAGTTGGGACCGGGTGAAGTGTATAGCTACTCACACCCTCTAGCACTTGGTGGAAATGACTCGGTCGATAATATTGCCGCCGTCGATGTCGCCGTTCACGTCAGTATCAGTGGGCAGATCCATCGACAAATTAAAGACCTGCCTGAAGGGACAGATATCCGTGAAATTCGTTTCGAATGAGCATGCGTGACGTGGTTGTCCAAGCTTGGAGCTTCACGGAAAAACCTATTGAGCTTTGATGATCAAGCGACGTTGATAAAGCAGCGATTTACAGATTTCGGCGTGGCGGTAAGGCGGCCGTTGAAGCGAGCAATCCACCCACTAATGCGATAGCGACCATTAGCATCGAAAAGGCAAAATCGATCCCCGCCACAGTTTCGCGATTCACCAAAGCAGTGAAGCTCCTGTAACCGAGCGATCCTGGGACCAAGATCAACATGCTGGGATTCAACGGAATCAGGGCAGGGCGGTTGTAAATTCGGGCATAGAGATTCGAGCCGCATCCGACCGCAAACGCTCCCAAAAACGAACCAAACTCTCCACCCGCCGCTTTAGCACCAAAATACGAAGCTGCAAATCCAACAATACTCACGCAGAAAATTACTGGCCATTGACGCGTGCGAGCTCGGAATAAGACGGCAAATGCAGCAGGTGCGGCAAACACTGCCAACCACCACGCCCAAGATGGTAATGGCCAGAGAATCTCCGACGGTATGTCTCGCCAGGTCCCCAATATTCTCCATGCCAAGGCCACACCAACCACTAAGGTGAGCAACTTGGTAATAGCTCCTGCGGTACGTGCGACACCTGCGGATAAATGCCCCATGGCTAATTCCGTCAGCGCCACTGTTAACTGCAGCCCTGGCAGTAACACCACCACAGAAGCAAGCGTGGCTAACCGATCATCCAGAGGTGACACAAAGTGCGCGATGAATAGCGACACCGTTGCGGCGAAGAACCCAGCTAAAGGAGCGAAAAGACCATTATCGCCACCGAGCTTCGGCAACAGCGGCTCTACCAAAGCCAAAAACAAACCGAGACTCAACGCCACTAACACCTCAACAGCTCCGGCGCCAAAAAGAACCGCAACGACGCCGCACGCAACGCTACAGGCTGCGGATGTTGCGAACCAGCCATAAGGTGGTGGAGCGGCCGCTACGGTTTCCATGCGAGCTAGCGCTGTAGTTAAATCAAGACGCCGCGCTTCTACATCTTCTAAAATCTCATCGAACTCAATCAATTTACTCGCGTCAACTTCACCAGCATCCACACGTCGCAATAAGGTTCTTTCTTGATCCCCTGTGCCAAATGAAACGATCAACGCGGTCGGTGTGTAAAGATACACACTTGGTGTCGCTAATGTATTTGAGAACTCGACCATGACTCGTTCGAGTCGATGTGAGGGTGTGCCGTATCGGTGCAATAGTTCGGCAGTACGAACTAAGAATGCTTGCCGTTGACGCTCAGGGATTTTCAACCAATAGTCGTCGAAAGGAGGAATAGGTGGCAAGGAGTCCATGGTTTAATGCAGAAATGTTAGCCAGTTCGTTAGAGGCCTCGGTCACATGCAACTGCCAGATCGAAAGCGGCCCTAACGCCAAGGGTAAACTGAAAACAAGAAAATAGAGAACAAAACAACAGAGTGCGAAAATAGTAGAGAACAAAACGTTCAAACAGGGAAGCGGGACTAGCAGGATTTCTGGCTCCATGCACACAAAAGAAAGATATCTTGCCACCGTTTGGCAAAAAACGATTTTTGCTGTCAAATGCAAGCACGATCGATTTCCACGTTTCTACACCCTTGCGGTGGCTTTTAATGTGACGCATTGCCAAGGCCAGGATTTGTGGGTCGCTTAGAGGAATCACGACGGATTCAGAACCAGAGCTAGGCAGGAACGCTATTGGGAAACCGGAGGCTTACTTGTTAAACTGGTGAGAATTGTGCGGCTCAGTTTGTCGAGCATCAGTGTGGCCAAGCGAGAAGTTCGATAGGTCCACCCAAACGGAAAACCTATACCGCGAAGAAAGGAGCAAGTGAGGTGTCACAAGAATGGAATGAAGATACCGCGTTTACGGAAACGTGGAATGCAATTACACATGGTGGTGGCTTTTTGTTGAGCCTCCCCGCTGTGCTGGCGATGGTATGGTTGGCGGATAAGAAACATCCTGAATTGAGCTGGGTTTGCCTAGCGTATGGTGCGAGCCTTTCTGCGGTCTACCTTTTCTCGACTTTATCGCACGCCGTTCGCAATTCCCAAATGCGCGCCCGCATGCGTGCTTGGGATCAAGGTGTCATCTTCTTGTTGATTGCGGGAACATATGCCCCATTCATTTATGGCTATACATCAGGCTGGGAACGAATCGCCACAATGTTCGGCGTTTGGATTTTGGCGGGACTTGGCTTTTATTCCAAAGTGATTGCCAAACATCGCATCAACACGATGGTTCCCACTTTCTATTTGCTGTTGGGCTGGGGACCTGCGATGGTACTGTTTCGCCATGTTCCATGGGCATGTTTTGGATCCATGGCAGTCGGGGGTCTTTTGTATACTATCGGAACGATATTTTTACACCACGATCATCGTTCCTGGTTTTATCATCCGATCTGGCATGTTATGGTGATCTTAGCAAGTGCTTGCCACTACTTCGCTATTCTCTTCTTCATCGTGATATGATCCCACCTTGTGCAAAGGAGTGAGCCTGTGCTCGCTATGCCTTCCCCTGTCGCTGGACGCTCGCAATCCGCTTTGATTTCCACCCTATGCGTTTTTCTTATCGCTGTTGTTTTGAGCTTCGATTGCCAAGCCTCTGAACCGAACTCTCCCGTTGCGCAAGATTCCCCTCCGAACATCGTGATCTTCTTCGCCGACGACCTTGGTGTTAGCGATCTCGGTTGTTACGGAAGAACAGAACACAAAACTCCCCGAATCGATCGCTTGGCTCAGGAAGGTATGCGATTCACTTGTGCTTATACGGCGCAACCGATTTGCTCACCTTCAAGAGCCGCTTTGATGACGGGTCTCTATCCGGCCCGATTGCAACTCACCAATTTTCTCAATGGTCGTCCTGACGCAAAGTCGCAAAAGCTTCTTCAACCGATCATTCAAGGACAACTTCCACTGGAAGAAATCACGATTGCAGAGTTACTGAAACAAGCGGGTTATAAGACTGGCCTATTCGGAAAGTGGCATTTGGGTAATGGGCGTTTTGGACCACAATCTCAAGGTTTTGATGTGGTCACGATGCCTAAAGCGAACACACCTCCAACCTCTACAGAAGGAGGTAAAGGGGAATATGAAACCACAGCAGCTGCCATTCAGTTTATCGAAGCGAATAAGTCAACTCCGTTCTTTTGCTACATACCTCACAATACCCCTCACATTCCTTTGGCAGCTAAAACTGAGTTGGTTGAAAAGTACAAAGATACATTTCACCCCACGTATGCGGCGATGATGGAAACAATGGATGATGTTGTGGGCCAAGTGTTGGACAAACTCGACGCACTTGGGCTCACTGAGAATACGATCGTCATTTTCACCAGTGATAATGGTGGCCTACATGTCCTGGAGTTTCCTGGAACGCCGGCAACGCATTGCGCTCCTTACCGAGCAGGCAAAGGCTATCTATATGAAGGTGGTTTGCGAGAGCCGTTCATAGTGCGTTGGCCAAAGAATCTTCAAGCGGGGAAGGTCATCGATACACCGATTTCTTTGCTCGATGTTTTTCCAACATTGCTGACAGCAGCGGGCTTGGCACCAAACAAAGTCACGGGGCCGCTTGATGGCCAGAGCTTTCTCACATTGGCCGATGAAGCTCAAGCACCAGAACGAACCTTCTATTGGCATTTTCCCAACTACACGAATCAAGGTGGGCGTCCTGCCTCGGCGATTCGACAGGGTAAGTGGAAGTTAATCGAACAGCTCGAAGATCGTTCGCTGGAACTCTACGATTTGGAAGCGGACGTGAGTGAAACCAAAAACGTGGCTGCAGAGAACAAAGAAGTCGCCGACCGATTGGCGGCAGAATTGGATCGCTGGCGTAAACAAGTGGGTGGGCAAACCCTTACACAAAACCCAACTTTTGATGCGACCTTACATCGAGCACTATACATCGACAAAGATCCATCGAAATGGGTTGCCAAAGCGACGGCAACTGAGACGGCCGAAGGCTGGCAAGAGTGGCGCAAAGCTATGAACGCTGTCGTAGCAGGCCAGAAACCTAACGTAACACCTGCCGATGGCGAGATCCGCTTGCAAGCTCGCGATGCCCGGGTTCATGGAACTCGATTGCGATATGAACCTGAACCTTACAAGAATGTACTGGGTTACTGGACCGAAGTTGGGGACTGGGCGGATTGGGATCTTACCTTGACCGAGCCTGGCGAATACGAGATCGAGGTGCAACAAGGCTGTGGAAGTGGTGGAGGCTCCGAAGTCGATATCCGTATCGGCGAGAAAGTCGCGTCATTTGTGGTCCAGGATACAGGCCACTTTCAGAAGATGATTCTATTAACACTAGATATTGGCGAACTAGAGGCAGGCCAACAGACACTGGAAATCAGACCGCGAACCAAAAAGGGTGCGGCCATTATGGACATACGTCGAATCGTCGTTCGCAAGAAAACAATCGATCGATCTTAGGTGAGCTGTGTGACGTAGGCCTCTTGGACTTTGTTGCGGCGCACTTTGCGGACAGAGATCTTGAGGCCACCTTTTACGATGGATTCGCCCCCGCGCACTTCGCCCAGATTTTTGAGCTCACTGCAAATCCATTCGTTGACATTTTTGGCCTGCGTGTGATTTGCAATTTGCGACAGATTGATGTGAGTAACAGCATCGAATTTCTCGAGCGTTAGACCACCACCTACAATCCAATGCTTTTCAGTTCCACTGATATGGAAGGGTAGGCGGTCATATTCGTCACCGATTTCACCCACCAACTCTTCCAAAATATCCTCCAAGGTCACCATCCCGACGATCTTGTTTCCACTGCTTCGCACCAAGGCGATATGCGTATGCTCCCGCATCATCTGCTCCAAACAAGTCGCGACGGGCAACATCTCTTGGAACGAAGTTAGCGGACGCAGAATCGACAACACTGAGGCTTTTTGTGGATTGAGATGCAGTGCGGACATGATGTCTTTCATGTTCACATAGCCGATGATCGATTGGGGATTCTCTTTGCTCGATACGACTGGAAAGCGAGTGTGCATATCCAAATGAGCACGCTTTAAATGCTCCGCGAGCGAACCAGTGACTTCGAGCGTGGTAATGTCATCAACACCAACCATGATGTCACGTACAGGACGCGATGGCATCTCCGTTGCGTTTTGAATGATACGCTCTTCTTGATGACCGATAACTCGTGAAGCGCGGGCGAGTGCGGCGATACCGCGCAGCTCTTGAAGTTGAACTAATTCTAGCTCGGCGTGATTGTCGTTAGATTTGGCTCGATGCCTTTCTCCGAGCGACATGATGCCCATCACGATCGCCTCAAACATTCGAACGGCAGGCCATACGCTGAATAAGAACCATCTCATGGGCGTCGAGAGTTTCAAGCAAACCCATTCAGCATTTCGTAACGCGAAAACTTTGGGAATCAATTCACCAGCGATGATCGTGACGACGGTCAAGGGCAGAACCACTGTTACAATCGCGATGACTTCGGCGAAGCGTTCCGATAATCCGAAGGACTGCACAAATAGAGGTGCGATTTTCTCTTCCGCACTTGCGCCACCCACGGCAGCTGCAACTGCGCCAACCAAGGTGATGCCGAGTTGCACCACGGCCAGACTCGCTTCCATGTTTTCTTTCATGTACAAAGCGGAACCCGCCCCAGCGATTTGACGCTCGGTCAACTGCTTCAATCTCCCGACGGAAATCGAAGCCAGGGCGATTTCATAGCCCGCGAATACACTGTTGACAGCGATCATCATGAACATGACCGCTAGTTCAATACCAAACATGGAAGTTACTCAAGTTCGAAAAGACCCAATAATCCATTCGATCGACACAACCAGTGCCTTGCGCATGGATTACGGCCTGTACAATGGACAGTTGGAGTAACGTAGCATTTTCTTAGCGGGTGCAACGAAATATGTGCGGACTTGCACAAATTCTTGGTCCAAGGCCGGACCGTTGGTGTGCAAATGGGACTCGGACGGAATAACGGAGTGTCAATAACCCACGATTTCGGGCATTTTCCCAGTGAATTTGCCCGACTTGTCACCTTTTCGCCTTAGGGATACGATCAGGCATTATTTGGTTTTTTCCTGCCGCTACGATTTCTTTCCGTCTTTGGACGCTGTTTATAGGGATCTCTCTGATGAAGTACTTGTGCAACGATAAATTGGTCATCCTCGGCGCTGGTG
>Ga0209174_10001825_pt1 | contig 14709 bp, 20 predicted proteins | sample JI91814BDNA_FD_187505 | JGI IMG/M metagenome (GOLD analysis project Ga0209174, IMG submission 187505) | Wastewater effluent complex algal communities from Wisconsin, to seasonally profile nutrient transformation and Carbon sequestration -... | ecosystem: Engineered > WWTP > Effluent > Algae...
TTCAACAAAATTTTGCAATGTAATAAAATCTTAATATGATTAATATAAAATTTTACTAAAGTGTTGATTTTAATTTTATAATATCGGAATCAATTTCAATTAATGCTTTTATTCTTGCTCAATACTATAACTACAGTATTGAGCAAGAATAAAAGCATTAATTGAAATTGATTCCGATATTATTTATATTATTTTTTTATATAATGTCTACCCAATTTGACATTATATACTCTGTATTATTTTTTATCTAACTATTTTAGAATGAGTTCTCAACTATATATTTATTGTTGCCGTTTAATATATTTTACAGAGATTGTTTTGTATAGTTTTCATTAATAATTTGACTATTTCATTTATCTCATTAACGAATTAAAAAGTTTGTAGTAAAAAGATTAAAAGAAAAGATTATAAACAGTAAATTATTAGTTAATAATAACTACTAACTAATAATTTACTGTTTTACCAGAAACCTAAAGAAACAGCTTTATCAATTGGTAAACAAGCACCAATTCCAAACCATACTGCAAAGAAGAATCCAAAGATAAACATTAAACTTGCAATTGGACGACGGAATGGATTTTGGAATTTATTCACGTTTTCAATGAATGGAACAGTTATTAAACCTGCCGGAACAGCTGCCATCGCTAATACTCCTAATAATTTATTAGGTAGAACACGTAATAAATTGAATGTTGGGAAGAAGTACCATTCTGGTAAAATTTCTAATGGTGTATTAAATGGATCAGCGGGTTCACCCATTTGTGTTGGCGCTAATGTAGCTAAACCTACACAACATGCCAATGTACCTAACATTGTTAAAGGGAAAATGTATAAAAGATCATTTGGCCATGCTGGCTCTCCGTAATAATTATGACCCATTCCTTTCGCTAATTTAGCTCTTAATTTCGGATCAGTTAAATCTGGTTTTTTAATTACTGACATAATAAAATTTGTTGATATTTATATTGTTTTATTTTTCTATTATAAAGGTCCTGAAATACCTTGCTTACGAATCATTAAGAAATGTGTTAGCATTAATACAGCTGCGGCTAAAGGTAAAACAAATGTGTGTGCACTGTAGAATCGTGTTAAAGTCGCTTGACCTACACTTTCACCGCCACGTAAAATTAATACTAATGGTGGTCCAACAATGGGAACAGCAGCAGGTACACCTGTTACAATTTTACATGCCCAGAAACCTACTTGGTCCCATGGCAATGAATAACCTGTTACACCAAATGATACAGTAACTACAGATAAGATAACACCAGTTACCCAAGTTAACTCACGAGGTTTTTTAAAGCCACCTGTTAAATATACACGGAATACGTGTAAAACTAGCATCATTACCATCATACTTGCTGACCATCTATGAACAGAACGGATTAACCAACCAAAGTTAACACTTGTCATAATGTATTCTACAGAAGCAAAAGCATCTACTACACTCGGGCGATAGTAAAAAGTCATTGCAAATCCAGTTGCAACTTGAATTAAGAAACAAGTGAAAACTAAACCACCAAAGCAATAGAAAATATTTACATGGGGTGGAACGTATTTGCTAGAAATATCATCTGCAATTGCTTGAACTTCTAATCGTTCTTCAAACCAATCATAAACTTTACTCATAAAAATTTTTTTACAGTATTTAACACGGTTAAGCAAACTATAAAAATCTTTCATTAAAAGGCGAGAGTGGGATTCGAACCCACGGAACCCGTAAAGGCTCATCTGATTTCAAATCAGACGCAATCGACCAACTCTGCCATCTCGCCAAAAAGATTAGTACGAAACTAATCTTTAGAAAATTTAACTATCATAAGTTGTCTTTCCACTAAACTTGATCGAAGCAGGATCAGGATTTTTACCAATTGAAAAATCACGACTACCTGCAGCAACACGACCAGGGTTAACTTTCTCTGGAAAAACACCATCTTTAGGATGTAAATACTGAACTTCTCCACTAGGGAAAATGCGGTAAATTTTGTAATTATTAATTTTAAAAGTTCGTAGTTGCGTACCTAATGCTAGGCATTGCTCTTTACGCGCTAAGTATAATAAATTTTCACCATTTCGCATAATGGCTGCACCACCTGTCGGCATTTCAAAAATTTGTTCTTTTGAACTTGTCCATGTGATCGCGTATTTTTCTTCCACTTCTGCAGATCGTAACCAGCCACCAGTACTTCCTCCAAAGGTAGGAAAAGGAGTTTGTAAATTTAATGTCATTTTTAAATTTTTTATAAATACTTGATATTCACTATATAATTATAACAAAAAATCACATTTTATTATAATTATTTTTTATTTCTAGCGGAGAATGGATTTGAACCATTGACCTTCGGGTTATGAGCCCAACGAGCTACCAGGCTGCTCTACTCCGCGATTGATAGTAAATTTCTCTTGTCTTTAAATATCTTTTAAAATCATACGAAGGGTGACTTTAGATTTGTAGATAGATATTAATATAATTTGCTAAAAAAGTCAACTATATTAATATCTATCTACAAATAACATTAAATTATTTTAATGATACTTTACCACCTGCTTCTTCAATTTTTTTCTTAGCATCTTCCGCAACGTCTTTTGCAACAGCTTCTTGAATTACTTTTGGTGTCGATTCAACTAACTCTTTAGCTTCTTTTAAGCCAAGACCTGTAATACCACGAACAACTTTTAATACTGCAATTTTCTTATCAGCAGGTACTTCGTCAAGACTTACATTAAATTCAGTTTTTTCTTCAACTTCTTCTACTGCAGCAGCAGCCATTACTACAGTCCCACCTGATGCAGCTGAAGCGTCTACACCAAATGTCTCTTCAATTGCACTTACTAATTCTGATGCTTCTAATAACGTTAATGTTTTTAATTCTTCAATAATTTGATTAATTTTTTCTGACATAATAATAAATTTATCTAAATAATGTTAATATTTGGGTTTAATAATTTACGCCGTAAAAGCATTTAAATCTAATTTAATAGATGGACCCATGGTACTACAAATAAATAAACTTTTAAAGTATTTACCTTTAACACCGGATGGGCGATTTTTTTCAATTGAATTATATAAAGCTTGTAAGTTATCGATTAATTGATGTTTAGCAAAATCTGATTTTCCAAAACTTACATGAACGACACCTGTTTTATCAGCTTTATATTCAAATTTTCCTTTCTTAAACTCTGTTAGTGTTGCAGTTAAAGTTGTACTAACGGTTCCTGATTTTGGCGATGGCATTAATCCCTTCGGACCTAATACTCGACCTAATTTTGCTAATTTAGGCATCATATTTGGTGTTGCAATTAATAAATCAAAATTAATATTCCCTGTTGTAATATTTTCAATTAATTCATCATTTCCAACAATATCCGCACCTGCATTTGTAGCTTCTTCAAAATTTTCATCGTTTGTCAAAACTGCAATTGTTAACTCTTTTCCAACTCCATGCGGTAGTGTTACAGTTGTTCGTAATTGTTGATCTGCATATTTTGGATCAATATTCAAATTCGCATGCAATTCAACACTACCCACAAATTTTGTTGTTGCGGTCTCTTTTAAAATATCAATAGCTTCGTCTAAACTTGAATAAATTTTATTTTTAGTTTTCTCAACATTTTCTTTATGACGGCGCGATATTGTTCGCATAAACTTCTCCACTAAAAACTTATTTAATTTTAATCTAATCTACAATGGAGATACCCATATTACGGGCAGTTCCTTCAACAATTTTCATGGCACTACTCATTTTAGTAGTATTCAAATCAGGTAATTTTATAGTTGCAATTTCCTCTAATTGAGCTCTTGTAATTGAACCCACACTTACACGATTGGGTGTTGAAGATCCTTTTTTAATTTTCGCAGCGTTAACTAATAAAACAGATGCCGGTGGTGTTTTAAGAATAAATGTATAACTTCTATCCTCATAAACAGATATTTCGACAGGAATAATAAGTCCTGCTTTATCATTTGTTCTTGCATTATACTCTTTACAGAATGCGGCAATGTTAACACCATGCTGACCTAATGCGGGTCCAACGGGAGGTGCTGGTGTTGCTTTTCCAGCAGGTAAAGCTAACTTAATTAATGCAGTAATTTTTTTAGCCATAAGAATTTTAAAATGTAGTTTGAAAAAAGATTTTGGAAAATTTAAAATTATTTTATAAAATCTTTCAATTGATTGAATTCTATTAAAAAATGGTAACCTCTTAAAAAGAGAAGCGCGTCCTGTAGGACTTGAACCCACGGCATCTAATTTTGGAAACTAGCGTTCTACCAACTGAACTAAGGACGCTCTTATTATGGTACAATGACATTGTAATTGTATTAAGAAAAAATTACAAGATTATAAACAGTAATTTAAAAAATATGACTGATTTTGATCAAAATAATGAGAAACGATTAATCCAAAACCCTTTACCTCATAATTTTTTGGCCGAAAAAATGGTTTTGAGTTGCATTATTTTTAATCCAGAAGCTTTAGAAATTGCACGTCAAAACTTGGTAGTCAATGCATTTTATTTTAAGAACCATCAAGAACTATATAAAACATTGCTTAAAATGGATGATGAGAATTTGGCAATTGATATTGTTACTCTAACGATTTTTTTGCAAAACAATGGGCTACTTTCTAAAATTGGCGGAATTAAAGTTTTATTAGACCTTGGAAATCAAAGTTTAACATTTACATATTTAAATGAATATATAGGCATTATTAAAGAAAAGTTTTTAAAACGATGCTTAATTAAATTCGGTTATAAAGTTATTAATGCTGGTTATGTTACAAATATTTCATTTGAGAATACTTTAACCAAAATTGAAAAAGAACTTTTTAACTTAACTAATGAAGTCCGTGTTAGTCAAACTGTTAATACAGCACAAGTATTAAATGAACTTTTTTCCGAATTGAAGAATAAAGTTTTAAATCCACAATTACCAGGTTTGCCATCTGGCTTTGAAAAATTAGATGAACTAACTCAAGGTTTTCAAAAATCTGACCTGATCGTTATTGCAGGTCGACCTTCCATGGGAAAAACAGCGCTAAGTTTGAATATCGCATTAAACTGTATTAAAATTAAACGTTTACCAGTTTTATTTTGTAGTTTAGAAATGTCAAAAGAGCAAATTCTATATAGATTATTATCCAGTGAAACTGAAATTAATCAAATGAAATTAAGAAGTGGTCAATTAACTCAAAATGATTGGATAAAATTAAATAAGGTAATGAAAATCGTTTCGAAGTTACCATTTTTTATTGACGATACCTCAACATTATCTACTCAAGATATTCGCTCAAAAATTAAGTCTATTCTTCTGGAACAAAATGAATTAGGATTGGTTATAATTGACTATATTCAATTGATGGGTAGTTCAAATCCCAAGCAAAATAATCGTGTTCAAGAATTATCGGAGATTACACGTAATTTAAAAGGTTTGGCAAGAGAATTCAATATCCCAATCATTGCATTGTCGCAACTTAGTCGGAATGTTGATAACCGTATTAATCAAAGACCAATTTTATCCGATTTAAGAGAAAGTGGTTCAATAGAACAGGATGCAGATTTAATTTTAATGCTCTCTGGTTCAAAAATAGCTTCAAATTCAGTTTCTGTTTCAATCAATCAACCAAATCAGTCACCGATTACAGAACTTATTATTGCAAAACAACGAAATGGTCCAACAGGAATAATTAAGCTTATACTAAACAAAGACAAGATTCAATTCAGTGAATATCAATTAGACGCAATGAAATAATGCCCAGAACCAGATTCGAACTGGTGACACGAGGATCTTCAATCCACTGCTCTACCAACTGAGCTATCCGGGCCTACAATCTATATTATACTCAAAGTTTTATTAAATGACAATAGTAATTTAAAGAAATTAAAAGTTGCTTATTGCATGAAACTATACTATAATCTATTCATGATATAGGATTTAATATAATTTTTAAATTTATTGATAATGTCAGGATCGTAAGATAGCAGCATACAATAAAACTTAAAAATTAGTATTAGACCTATATCTTTGATATTTTTTCTCTCAATTTTTAATTATAAAATAAAATATATAATATTTGTTATATTTTTTTGTAAAAATTGATACAATTAGTATTGTAGTCAATCTTACTATTTTTAACTTTATTATTATTGAAATAAAAAGGAATCTTATAAAATGACACCTTCATTAGCCAATTTTATCTCTAGTTTAGTTGCCGGCGGAATTGTTGTACTTGCTATTGGTATCGCATTAGTCATTATTAGTAAAAGTGATCGAGTTACACGAGCATAAATTTGTAGTAAATATTTAAATATTTATTTATACTGTTTTTAGTTAAGCCAAGCTTAGAATATAGTAATTTAAAATAAATGTGTTATGATAAATATTAGTTTTGGGCCAAATATCTTTTTAGGTATTATGGTAAGTATTGGCGTCTTAATACTATATTTCCTCCGAAATGTTAAACCAGAAGTAGCCAGAGATGAAGATATTTTTTTTGCAACAATAGGTTTTCTTTACAGTTGTATATTGATGGTTCATGGTTGGCGTTTAGATCCAATTCTTTTATTCAGTCAAGTACTTATTATTATAACTGTTTTAGTAGCTGGATGGGAAAATATACGTTTACGTGGTTTAATTGCAAACATGGCAAAAGTGAAAAATAAGAAAAAAAATTAACAAATTATTAAAATTGTTCTTGGTTTCAAGTTTGTAAATAATTTTTTTAAATTATGTTTAAAAAGTATTCACAAATTTTTTCTATTGTATTGGTAAGTATTTTTAGTATTTTTGTAACAAATGCTTCAGCTATTGATTTAGATGAAGCAACAAGAACTGTTGTTAAAGATGGGTCTGGAAAAACAGTTGTTTTAACTCCTGAACAGGTAAAACGCGGTAAACGTTTGTTTAATGCAACATGTGGTGCATGTCATACTGGTGGTATTACAAAAACTAATCCAAATGTTGGGTTAGATCCAGAAGCTTTAAGTTTAGCAACACCGCGTCGTGACAATATTGACGCATTAATTGATTACTTAAAAAATCCAACTTCATATGATGGCTTAGATTCAATTGCTGAAGTTCATCCAAGTATTAAAAGTGCGGATATTTATCCACGTATGCGTTCAGTAACAGACGATGATTTATATGCAATGGCTGGTCACATTTTATTACAACCAAAAATTGTAACTGAAAAATGGGGTGGTGGAAAAATTTACTACTAAAGTTTTAAAGAGTTGAGTCTCTATTTCAAAACGTAGTATTGAACTATGTTTTGAAATAGATTACAACCAAAAATATTTTACAAAAATAAGAATTAACCTTACACTACAAGCATGTAGCTCAGTGGATAGAGCATCAGATTCCGATTCTGGAAGTCAAGGGTTCGATTCCCTTCATGCTTATCAATCAGAATCAAAAAAAGATGGGGCTGTTTTGGTTTCGACATTTAACAATAATTAATATATGATGCAGGTCGAAGCGTATATTCTTCGTCAAAACTTATAAACTTAAAATAACTGCTAAAAATTTAATTTTTTCTTTAGGTATTCTTTTCGGATTTAATACAAAAAAAACTCAGCTACAATTTGTTGGCTAACTGTTTTAAATCAAAAAAATTTTTCACTAGTACTGGACGTTTTAGTCAAGTCTAGTTTAGAATAATTTATATTTCCAATATTGTTCATTGAAACTATACCTGTGAACGAGTAAATTAAAAATTGTTAAATGGACGTGGGTTCAATTCCCATCAGCTCCAAATTTCTTTGCATTCGTGGCCGAGTGGTTGAAGGCACCGGACTCATAATCCGTTTTCCTATGGAACGTCACTGGTTCGAACCCAGTCGGATGCATTTTATTTATTTTTAAGTTGTTTTTTTTATAATCTAATTGTAAGATTAGAGATAACAAATAACTACATTTAATTACTCAAAGCTATGGCTAAATTAAATATTCAACAAACCATTAATATTGTTGAGAAAGAGTTCTTAAAAGATAATCTTCCAACTCTTTCAATAGGTGACAGCGTCAAAGTTGGTGTGAAAATTATTGAAGGTAATAAAGAACGTACTCAGTTTTATGAAGGAACAATTATTGCAAAGAAAAATAGTTCAATTAATACAACAATTACAGTTAGAAAAACATTACAAGGAATTGGAATTGAACGGATCTTTTTAATTCACTCTCCTAAGATTGACTCAATTACAGTATTACGATCTTCGAAAGTTCGTAGAGCAAAACTATATTACTTACGAAATTTAAAAGGAAAAGCTAGCCGTTTAAAACAAACCTTCAATTAAACAATTGATTTTTAATTTTTATTAAAAAAAATTTTATTTGTATTAAATTTACGTAGTATAATATAAGTTAGTAAAGTAAAAATAAGAATAAAATTTAATAGTTTTACTTTATCATTTATTTAGAATAAGGAGTTATATGGTTACTTATAAAGTGACATTATTAAGTGAAGAGCACGATATTAATTCGACAATTAACTGTAATGATGACGTATTTGTTTTAGACGCTGCAGAAGAACAAGGTATTGAATTACCATATTCTTGTCGTGCTGGTGCTTGTTCAACATGTGCGGGTAAAGTAAAATCAGGTCAAATTGATCAATCAGAGCAAACATTTTTAGACGATGATCAAGTAGAAGCTGGTTTTGTTTTAACTTGTATTGCTTACCCAAAATCTGATTGTACAATCTTAGTACATCAAGAAGATGAATTATATTAATTTATAAACGAAATGAAATATTTGTACCTTTTTTAATTCTTTTCAAAATTGAATATCTAGAAAAAGAATTAAAAAAGGTACAAATATTTTAATTTTTTCATAATTATTTCTTATTATTTATTTTATAAATTGGAAAAACTCGTAATTATAGAATTTGACATTATTTTATTTATTCATAATGATATTATTTTTTACTAATAAATAATAAGAGTTCACTTTTAGGAAAATTTAAAATTGAAAAAAAATTATAGTAAATAATCTATTTGAATTTTTACAATATGCTTTAGTTATATTGTAAAAATTCAAAGTTTCAATAAAAATGGTAAAATCCATATTTTTATTAAGACAATAAAAACATCTACTTTAAATATTAGAAATTTAACTCAGCTGCTTGAACTTTCTCAAATTGTTTTTTCTTTAACACTAATAAAATTTGCGTTAATAAAACACAGAAACAGAAAACTAAATAACCTACAATACGTGCAGGATCCTGTAATACGATTTCTGATTCTTCTTGACCAAATCCACCGGCATTTGGATCAACATTTAAAGCTTGTTCTACTTGAACAATGTCACCAGCTTTTACGATTAATTCAAGACCTACTGGAACAACTTGCGATACCTTCGTACCATTTGAATTTACAATTACAATATTTGATTCACCTTTTTCTGATGTTGTAATTTCAGTAATTTGACCAGCTTGTGTTGCCGTAAATACATTGACGTTACTTTTTTCACCCGTAGGGTAAACTTGCCCACGACCACGATTTCCGCCTGCGTAGAATGGGTATGATAAATATTTGATATCTGCATCTTTTTCAGGATCTGGAGCTACAACTGGAAATAATAGTTCTTGATGTGTTTTACCAGCAATTGGACCTACAACAAAAATATTATCAAATTCAGTGCTGTAAGGTGAAATGAAAACACCTTTATTTTTTGTCTTAACTTCTTCTGAAATTTGGCTTTTTGATGCTAATTTAAACCCTTTTGGTAAAATTAAAATTCCACCAACATTAAGGTCAGCTTTTTTACCATTTGCACCAATTTGTTGTTTATTTGTATCGTAAGGAACTTTAATTTCAACTTCAAAAACTGAATTTGGAAGAACAGCTTGTGGAGCTTCAACTTCAATTGCTTTTTGATTTAAATGACAATTCGCACAAGCTAATTTACCATTAGCTGCACGTGGGTTTGAATAGTTTTGTTGTGCAAAAACGGGATATGCTGATGCTTCTTGAGCAGAAAAACCAAAGGCGTTTATAGCAATCGTCAAAGCAAAGAAAAGACTTTTAAAAAACTTGTTAGTTGCCATAGTTTAAATACTTGTTAAGTATAATTACTCTATTATAAAAATTAATTCTTTATTAAAAACAAGATACCTAACCCTGAAAAATACAATAATAGAATTGCTACTGATAACAATGATTGTGTTAAGGGGTCAGTTGAGGGTGTCAAAATTGCTCCGAGAATTGTTGAAAGTAAAATGACATATCGCCACGCACCAAGCATTTGTTTTGGAGAGACAATATTTAATAGCCCTATTAAAATTTGAAGAATTGGAATTTGAAAAGCTAAGCCTGTACTATAAAATAAAACAAGAATAAATTCGAAATATTGATCAAAAGACCAAAATGGTTCGAGTACTTCTTCACTATAATTTAAAAAAAAGTTTAAAGCGGCAGGTATTAAAGTATAGTAGGAAAAAGCTAAGCCTAAGCCAAATAATGTTAAAGAACTTAGTAAAAGAGGTAGAATAATTTTAGTTTCTTTCTTTGTTAATCCAGGCAATAAAAATAGTATCAATTGCCCAATCATGAATGGGCTTGAAAATAATAAGCCAGTATAGAAAGAAATTTTTACTGTTGAAATAAAATATTCCCCTGGCGAAAGTTGAAAGAATTTTACATTACTAATTGGTAGTTCAAGTATCTTAACTAAACTTTTGACTTCAATAAACGAGAAACAAGTTAACAATAAAATTATTCCACAAACTAAAAAAATGCGTTGGCGCAATTCGTCAATATGCTCTGAAAATGGCAATTCTAAAGTTATAGTTGAGTTATTGGTAAAATTAAAATTAGAATTAGTCGTCATGTAAACTGATTATTCGTATTATTCTAGAAATTTGTTTTGTAAGTGGTGGTTTATAATATTGATGTTAAAATAATATACACATACTATAAACTAACACTTACAATCATTAATAGTTAATGTAACATAGGTTAATTATTTACACTTACGATAAATAATTAATTGCTTCTAAACGTGCTGTTGCTTTTTTTAACTCAACAGAAGCATCTAACCGAGCTTTACTCGTTTCAGCCTGTTCAACTGCTAACGTTGCTTTTTCTAATTCTTTTGTAGCTTCACTTAATTTAACACCTGTAAGTTCTTCTACATCATTTACTAAAACTGTTACTCGATTACGATCAATTTCAGCTAGTCCACCACATAAAATAATCGGTGTCCATTTTTCATTTAGTTTTATTCTTAATAATCCAGTATCTAAAGCTGTAATTAAGGCTGCATGACCGTCTAAAACCCCAACTTGACCTGTTAAACCAGGTAAAACAACTTCGTCAGCAGTTGTTGAGCAAATAACTCTGTCTGGGGTAAGAACGCGAATGTTCATAACCATATCTATTACTCCTTATTTTAGAGTTTCTGCTTTTGCAATTGCTTCATCAATATCGCCAACAAGGTAGAATGCTTGTTCAGGTAAATCATCTAACTCACCACCTAAAACCATTGTGAAACCTTTGATAGTTTGTTCTAAACTTACATATTTACCAGGTGAACCTGTAAAGATTTCTGCTACGAAGAATGGTTGTGATAAGAATCGTTCAACTTTACGTGCACGTGCTACAGTTAATCGATCTTCTTCAGATAATTCATCAAGACCTAAAATTGCAATAATATCTTGTAATTCTTTGTAACGTTGTAATGTTTCTTTTACAGATTCTGCTATTTCATAGTGTTTTTCACTCACAATACCTGGTTGTAGCATTGTTGAAGTTGAATCTAATGGATCTACTGCTGGATAAATACCTTTAGCAGCTAAACCTCGCGATAACACTGTTGTTGCATCTAAGTGAGCAAAAGTAGTTGCTGGAGCTGGATCTGTTAAATCATCGGCAGGTACATAAACTGCTTGAATCGAAGTAATTGAACCTTGTGTTGTTGATGTAATACGTTCTTGTAATGCACCCATTTCTGTAGCTAAAGTTGGTTGGTAACCTACTGCAGACGGCATACGACCTAATAGTGCAGATACTTCAGAACCAGCTTGAGTGAAACGGAAAATATTATCAATGAATAATAATACATCCTGTTTATTAACGTCACGGAAGTACTCAGCCATTGTTAAAGCTGTTAAACCTACACGCATACGTGCTCCTGGAGGTTCATTCATTTGACCATATACTAAAGCTACTTTAGACTCGGCAAAATTTTTTTTATTAATTACACCAGACTCTTTCATCTCTTCGTATAAGTCATTACCTTCACGTGTACGTTCACCTACACCACCAAATACTGATACACCGCCATGTGCTTTAGCAATGTTATTAATTAATTCCATAATTAAAACTGTTTTGCCTACACCAGCACCACCAAATAAACCAATTTTACCACCACGACGATAAGGAGCTAATAAATCAACTACTTTAATACCAGTTTCAAAAATTGATGGTTTAGTTTCTAATTCTGTAAATGCTGGAGCATCACGGTGAATTGGTAAAGTTTCATCATATGAAACATCACCTTGCTCATCAACAGGTTCACCAATTACGTTAAAAATACGGCCTAGTGTTGGCGTACCAACAGGTACACAAATTGGTGTACCTAAATCAATAACTTCAGTTCCACGTTTTAAACCGTCTGTTGATCGCATTGATACGGCACGTACTTTATTATCACCTAATAGTTGTTGTACTTCAACGATAGTTGCACTACCATCTTCTAATTCAATTTTAATAGCACTGTAGATAGGAGGTAAATTTCCATCTGGAAACTTAATATCTAATACAGGACCAATAATTTGAGTAACGAAACCTTTATTTAAATTAGTTTTTACCATTTTGATTTAACATATTAAAATACTTTCGAATAAATATACTTTCAAAGTCTTACCTGCCAAATTTTAAAGACTAACAAATGAGATTGTTAGCTATTATTGTACAACAACAATTTACCAATTATTGAATATAATTAATATTTATTGGGGTGGTAAGAAAGATTTTTTAATTTAGTTACTTTCACGTAATCGGCCTGTTACTTTTAACCAATTTCGTGCGCCTGGATAATTATCTGGAGCTAATTTTAAAGCTTGAATCCAATATTCTCCAGCTTTATCAAACAATTCTTTCGATAATTCAGTATATTCGTCTTCTTCTAACGTTTGAGCTCTTAATGCTTGGGAATGATAAATAACAGCAATATTATTCAATGCTTGAGGTAAATTTGAATTTAGTGCTAAAGCTTGATGATAAAATTCTAATGCTTGGGTATATTTACCAGTATTACCATAAATCAGGCCAATATTATACAAAGTGTAACTACGATCATATGGATCTTCTTCCACTTGCAGAGCTTCATAATAATTTTGCAACGCTTCTGCATAACGTCCTTTTCCTTGTGCTGACATTCCAGCTCGATAATAGGAAAACGCTTGTTTTTCTTGCTTACTAGCTGGTAAAACTTTTAGTAAAATGTCAGCGATAACAGTAAATGTTTTATCGATAAAATTTCCCATAGAATCTTCCTTCTAAAATACTTATAGAGAATTTAGAGTCATTGTATATTAAAATAATAACTCTAAAATTTTTTAAACTAAATTTGATGCAACGAACGGGAAGAGTGATAAAACACGTGCACGTTTAATTGCTTTTGATACTTTACGTTGTTGTTGCACAGTAACTCCTGTTGCTCGACGTGGGAGAATTTTTCCCTGTTCTGTTACAAATAAACTTAATAGATCGATATCTTTATAATCAATTTTTTGATTCAAACTAATTGGTGATACTTTTCGTTTTTTTAGTGCCATATAATTTTTTAATTGATTTAATTTATTTAATTTCTTTATGTACAGTCGGTTTATTACAATGAGGACAATATTTTTTTAATTCTAATCGTTCAGGATTATTTCGACGATTTTTTTGTGTCGAATATCTTGAAACACCTGCTGAGCGTTTATTTGGATTTGAACGACATTCAGTACATTCTAAAGTAATTAAAATTCTCGTACCTTTATTTTTTGCCATAGAAATTTGAACTTAATAATTTTATTAACACTATATTGCCTAAAAATTTTTATCTTATCAAGACTTAATCATTGTAGAAAAATTTTTTTCTTAAAAACTTTTAATTTTTAGCAAAATAGATTATATTACAGTAAATATTAATTTATAAAAAATTAAAAATATGGCGAATAATAAATCAGCAAAAAAACGTATCGAAATTAATAAACGAAATCGTTTAAGAAATAAGTACTATAAGACTTCAGTACGAACTCTAATTAAGCTTTTTTTTGTCAATTTACAAATATACAAAGCTTCACAAAGTGTTGACGATAAAAAGAAAGTCCAAGAACTTTTAAGTTCTGTTTATAGTATAATGGACAAAGGGACAAAGAAAAACGTCTTCCCAAGAAATACCGCAGCAAGAAAAAAAGCAAAATTAGCAAGTTATTTAAAATTAGCTTAGAATTTTATAGCATCAAATATTTTACACTCAATTTTTTAGTTAAGAACGTTTTGTTTCTTAACTAAATTTAAAACTTTGTAAACCGTACCCTACGGAAGATAGAAAAAACCACCCCTATAAATATTTGCATTATTCTTTCAACATTATGCGACAAAAAATGAATTATATTAATGCTCTTCCAGATTTTCTGGCAATGCAGCGAGTAAGTTTTTGTTGGTTTATTACGCAAGGCCTAAATGAAGAATTAGCACTATTTTCCAAAATTCAGGATTTTA
>Ga0209174_10001826_pt1 | contig 14705 bp, 22 predicted proteins | sample JI91814BDNA_FD_187505 | JGI IMG/M metagenome (GOLD analysis project Ga0209174, IMG submission 187505) | Wastewater effluent complex algal communities from Wisconsin, to seasonally profile nutrient transformation and Carbon sequestration -... | ecosystem: Engineered > WWTP > Effluent > Algae...
ATTTTAGCCTATGCAGAATTCGAATTGCAATTGTTATTTCTAACAAAACATAGAAAGAAGTTGGATACAAGTTATCTAAAAGAGGATAATTACTATTTTCTGCTTTGTTTTAGAAAGTTTACAAAGACTCATAGTAGATAGGAGCTCATTCTTTTAAAAGAGTGGAAAAGTAAAAACTACTTCTTTGGCTGGCATACTTCGATCGAAGTAATTTCGCTAAGTAAAATTAAACCTAGAAAAAAAATAGATTGAATATACGTAAGAGGGCGCAGAGTTTTAAATTCTAAGAATAATATGGTCAAAAATATTACAGGTAATTAATATTATCTGTCATTAAAAAATTATATTAATGTTAAGTAAAGGTTTTGAATTTTGTGATGGAAAGAGTATGAAAATGATTAAAATGAAAATAGCTAATAAAAAAATTTTAATGAATTTAACAGTTTTAACAATACATTTTTCAATTTTTAGTTGCGTTAGTTTTTTTACTATAAATCAAAATATTAGTGATGAGGACACAAATAGACCAATTGTTTATTCCGGAATCCGATGCACTTTAAACACTGCTGCAGAAATGTTTTCGAAAAGCAATGGAATGGGAAGTCCTAGTTCAATGGGACACCTCGAAAAATTGATTGGTCTATTTTTTATTTTTGATTTGCCTTTTTCTTTTTTAGTGGATACTATTATTACTCCCATTACAATTCCAGTTGGAGTATATAATTATTTTAAATTATCAAAATTCGATAGGGAACGTAAGTGTCTTTGAAATCTTTATTTAAAAATAGAATGCAAATTGAATTAGTAATACTACTATTAATTCAATTTGTGATTCCAGTTTTACAAGCAGAAAAAAATAAAATTGAATGGAGTCCATTTCAAGGAATTTCCAATTGGAGAGATGCGAAATTAAAATGTAAAAAAATGAAAATGAGATTACCAACTGTTGATGAAGTTAGTATTACGACTAATAAGTATAATCCACTGTGGTGGGTGGAAGGTTTTTATTGGACTTCTGATTATTGTTCGGAAGATAAAAAATGGGTTTGTATGTATAGTTTAGAAAAACAAAAGGATAAGTTAGAGTTTTTGGGAATAAGTGGGGCTTCGGAAGATGAACGTTTATTTGTGAGGTGTGTTAGGTGAAATCATGATTTATAGATTAAAAATACATTTCTTCTTTTGGATAAATAAATATTTGTATATTTTGATTTTCTTATATCCCTTTTTAATAAATTCAGAATCGTTTAGACTAGATTGGATAAACAAATCAGAAAAAGAAGAATATAGGCTAGACCATTATAACTTTTTTGACAAATACTTTTACGATGATGCACCGGAGAATTATTTTAATCTGTATTATCAGAACCTAAAGCTAAAATTCATAAAACGCAAGGAAGTGATATTTAATAGTGCTGATCTAGTATATGATGAGGAGTATATAGTATATTATTCCCTGTCAGGAGAATTAGAATTTGGATATTACCGTCATTTGAAAAATAAAAATGTAGATGATGAGTATTGTTTTGGAACCATTTATAAAAATCAAAAAGAAAATTTCTGTGAACATAAAACAAAGGAAAAAGGAAAAGTAATTAAAAAAGCAAAAGATATAAAAATAAATATACCGGATAACGTAAATTATTTACAAACTTTATTATTAAAATTGAAAAATAAATCTAAAAGAAAAAATCTGTTTTCTCTTACTAAAAATATTAACGCAAAATTTAGACTTCCTAAAAAAGAAGAGGAAACAAGCATTAACGGGAATGGAGTTCGTTTAAGGCAGAGTCCCTCATTTGAGGGTAAAATAATCAAATCTCTCTATCCTTTTCAAAAAGTAAAAGTCCAAGATATAATTTCAGAGAGAAATGAAAAATGGGGAAAGGTAATAATTCCTGACTTGTTTAATGAAAAAAATGGGGAAGCTTTAGAAGGATATGTAAGCTTAGAGTTCCTATCTCCAATAGAAGAAATTGAACAAAAACCTTATGAAGAATCAAACCTGACAAATTCCTACTGGATAAAAAGTAAATGCACAAGAGGCAATCCTTATCGTTTAATGAAAAATTCTAATATTTTAAGTAATCCCGATACGGGTATTTATATAGAGAGCAGTGAAATAACAAAGAATTTAGAAATGCAAATCGAACATAAAGGATGCGGAGAATATTGGTTAGCTTTTAAATTTATATTAAAAGCTCAAAGTTCAAACTCAAAAAAAAAATTTATTACTTTTAAAAAATACCTAGAATTACTAACACTTGCTGAAAATAAAATTATAAAGGATGAGGAAAATATACATATACCTCTATATTTAAAAGAAGCAATGATTGTTTTAAATAAACTAATGGAAGAAAATAAAATTGATTTTGATGAGAAAATAAAATATACCGACTATGAATATGGCAATGAATTAGGTCATTTTTTTAGACTTCATAAAGCTCAAAAATCATTAAAAGGAATTACTCTTCAGGTTGATTTTATTATTAACCTTTGATATGCATATGAAAAGTATTTTGAACAATCTAATCTGGATAATTATTTGTTGGAATATAATTTATTATTCAATTTATCCACAATCAATGGAAACTGTGGATAATAATAAATATCCAAAGCTTGGAGAGAAGTGGTATGTGATTAGTCCGAGAGGAATAAATTTAAGATCAAATCCCTCAGAAAAATCCTCCGTTCTTGCAAAACTAATTAACCATGCAACAGTAAAAATTTTAGAACAATCTAAACCTGAAATATATTCCAAGATTAAATATTTAGATGTAAAATCTAGTGAAAATAATAAGTCAGGTTAAATGATTCTAGAAGGTCGATGGGTTAAAGTAGAATATAAAGGGATAAAAGGATTTGTATTTGGTCCATTGATTAGCCATTATCCTCCCATTCAAAGTAAGGAATTTAAGGAAGGTTATGATATTACTCCTTATTTAATAAGAATATTTTCATTAAAAAAAATATTCGAAAAAAGAAAACAAGTAAAAGATGGTCCTACAAAATATTGGGAAACAATCTATGAATATAAATCTAAAGACCATGTATTGCTAAATGTTGAACAAGCTGAAAATGAATATGCCTGGGGAAATGCTAAATTGTTTTTGCCACACTGGGAGTTAGAGGAATCAATTGTATTTTTTTATTCTATATTTTATTTCCCAGATTTTATGACTACGGACTTAAGTTATATAAAAGAAAAATCAGCTGAGTTTTCTTTGGATGAAATTCCTAATACAATTTATTTTAAAAAAAGTAAACAGGGAGTATCCGTTGAATGGAATTGGGGGGCTGATTGAAACGCTTGGTAAATTTTCTAATCCTAATCCTTTTTGGAGGCTATATGAATGTTACAGCACAAGATTTAAATTCAGATTTTACTAAATATAATCTAAATGATATTTCCATTATGGTTCCGGAAAAGTTAAAAATTCGGCATGATTATAAATTTGAAAAAGCAACTAACGATGGAAAATTAGAAGAAATAAGTATTACTCGGGAAGAATTCGGAGAAACTGTCACTCCATTGGTTTTTATAAAAGACTATAAAAATAAATTGGAAAAAATATATCCTACTGGTTTAAAGTTTGGTAAAATTATTTCAGTTGAAACAAATTTCATAAAAGCTAATATGATTTCTATAAAAGTTAAAAATTCAAATACTCAAGAGGAGGAAGGTTTTTTTTATTTTGGATGTTTTCGGTGGAAAGAATCTATTATTAAAATTACTTTTACTTCAGAAAGTGAAAAAGAGGAAGTTTTTAGAAGAATATTAAGCAGTATTAAGGAACTTTCGGAAACTCCAAAAGATGGAAGCGGGTATCGGCGATTTGTCGTTGGAGATTATTCTTTGGGACTTGAAAAGGGTTTTGAGATAATCGGTGGTTATGAGTTTAAGATCAATGACTATAGTGAAGACTATGCAGTTCATTTAGAAATTTCAAAACAAGAATTTAATCCCAAGTATGAAGTTGGAATTTTATCTGATATTTCAAAACAAAGAATAAAAACTAAGCCTATTAAAATAGAAAAAAATAAAAATTTAAAATCTGAGATTCTTACTGAAATAAATGTCTTTGAAAATAATAAGTTTAAAGAAAAATATTGGATATACAGAGGAAAATATGAATTATCTTCTAGGGGTATGATTTATATTTCTCTAAAAGAGAAAGGGAATCCTGAATTCGGAAAATTATATTGGAAAAAGATAATCGATAGTATCCAGGAGATTAAATGAGAAAAAAAATGTTAATTTCAAAAAAATTTAAATGCACAATTTTATTAATCACCAAAATATATGGATCATAACATGAGATATGCAATCGGATTATTTCTAATTTGTTTATTAACTTTAAACAATTGCGCAACTACATATACAGTAATCGAAAATACAAGTGAATGTTTTTCCTATTGTAGATATCTAAATAATAAAGAAATCATTTATTCAGGCAGTAGACTTGATTTAAAACTGATTCCCCTTTTTTTTAATTCTTCAGGTGGTAGTTCTGCTTCTGCATTTGGTCCTTTACTAGGATTTTATGCAATCTTTGATTTACTCCCTTCTTTTGCATTAGATACTTTACTCTTACCAATAACTATTTCTACCGTGGGGTTTTTATATTTAGCTAATTGAATGTTTATGATAGTAGGTATACTTAAAAATTTAAAGTTGTTTATTTGTATTAAGGTAATTACATTCCTATTTATAAATTCTTGTAGTATAAATGATTTGGGGGAAATCGGTAATGACCCGAGCCATTGGGATGAGAGGTCAGTCAAGGGAGAGAAAGTAAAACTAAAAATTTCTGCCGCTATGGAAAAAGGATTTTACCTAAGACAATTAATACGATGTTCGACATCCTCTAGTTCCAACTGCATCGAAAATATTTCATCGAATACGGTTATTAACTATTTGCCATTAAGTTCTAAAATTAACAATCGAAGTTATTATTTTATTGATTCAGTAAAAGAATGTGAAAAAAAAATTATCAATGGTTCTATTTTTACAGAGCCCATCCTAGTTGCGTTATCTTGTTCATTGGTAGAAAGAAAAACATTTGGTCAGACCAAAAAAAGTAATTTTAATCCTATAGATTAATAATATGAATACGAATTGGAGTAACATTATGCAAAAAAATATATTTTTATATATCCATCCAATTTGTATAATATGTCTGTTTAGTCAGTGTATTACTATCAAGTCTATTCGTCATTGGCCTAAAGAAGATTGTGCTGTTGTTTATAGTTCCATGTGCACAAAATGTGTTCCCCCAAAATCAACAGGCGGACCTCCGATATTCCATCCGGTTATGATTCTAATGGCTATTCCTTACATAGTAGTGGATACTCTTATTTTGCCTGTATCTATTCCATTTGCTTTGGGGAAAGAAATCTATTATTTTCCATATCGAGATTTAACGGATATGTTAAAATTTAAATTCTTATATCCATTACATTGGGCTGTTTATAAAGGAGATTTAAATCAGCTTAGATGACGTGAGAGCGATGACATCAGAAATGCTAGAAGCGAAAGTCAGATCCGGAGCACTTGACTTTGTAATTCGGGTAATGAACGAGGAAGTCGAGCAGTTATGCGGTAGAGCTTTTTCTCATAAGGCAAAATCAAATCGTGCTCATAGAGGTGGGAACGATAAAGGTTCAGTCAGCATTAATGGTAATCGGGTTAGTATTCTGAAGCCTAGAGTAAGAAAGGATAATAAAGAATATCCCCTAGAGATGTATAATAAACTGCATTCAACGGAGAGGTTGTCAGAGTTTATTTTTACTACAATGCTAAGCGGAATAAGCACCCGCTCTTACGATAAGAATGTTTTAAAGTATGAAAGAAGTTTGGGAGTATCTAAAAGCCTTGCCTCCAAAAAGTTTATCAAGGAGTCTCGAAAATCTTTAAATGAAATGAATCAGAGAAAGTTTGAAGGAAAAGAATTCTTTGCCTTATTTATTGATGGAGTGAATTTTGGTGGGGATATGGTAGTCGTCGCACTTGGCGTGGATAAGCAAGGGAGCAAGCATTTCATTGGTATTTCTCAGGGTTCTACTGAGAATGCAGAGATAGTTTCGGACTTACTAGGGAGTATTGCTTCACGGAATATTCAGTTTAGCCCCAAAGTCATTTGTGTATTGGATGGTTCAAAGGCACTCCGAAAAGGTATTATTGACCATTTCGGGAAAAGAGCGGATATTCAGAGATGCCTCATTCATAAAATACGCAATGTGGAAGCGAAGTTAGACAAAGTATATCATTCTGACTTTAAAGAAAAAATCCATCAGGCATATTCTTTGAATGGTTATGAAGAATGTAAAGCAAGTATGAATAGCATTGCGAATTGGTTAAGTAAGATTAGCCACAATGCTTCTGAAAGTCTCAAAGAAGGTCTTGATGACATGCTAACCCTTCATAGAATAGGTATGCCACCGGAACTTCGAAAATCATTCTATACGACCAATGCGATTGATTCAGCATTTTCGAATCCAAAGTTCAAAGTAAGACGAGTTAAACGCTGGCGTAAAAGTAATGACATGATAAAAAGGTGGGCAGGTTCTCATTTGCTTGAACAAGAAAAAACTTTTCGAAAAATTAACGCCTGTGGAATGATCGAAGAATTCTTGAAGGTTTACTTATCGCTTGACGAAAAACTAGCGGCATAACATTAGTATCTACGTTCCGCTTTTTCAAACCCTAACGGAATAAAGGACATTCTCCAGTAAGATTCGGAAGTGAGGAGTCGATGAAAATATTACTTTCCTATAAAGCCGATCCCAATCAAAAAGATATTGACCTAAAGACTCCATTGGATTTAGCAATATTTTATCGACCCTTGAATTATTCTGATATAATATTTACATTAGTTTTACATAGAGCTGATTTTAATACAGAAGAACTGGAAGAAGATGAAGATCTTTTATTCATTGCAATTGAAAGACGTCATACGCCATTGGCAAAAATTTTAATTGAAAATAAAATGAATATTAATATAACAACAAGGCGTAAAAATACTGCACTTAGTTATTCAATCTATAATAGAAATTTAAAGATAACGGAAATGCTCTTAAGAAAACGTGCAAAATTAAACCTTGATGATTTGGATTATAATTTTCAAATATCCATAAGTAATGAAGAAGAAGATTATTTAATGGATAAGTTATTAAGAAAGTATGGAGTCTCTAGAGTAAGGTATCGGTGGTATTAGGATAAATCTTTTAAATGTATAAAATGAAAAGTGCTACATTAAATAAAAATGAAATTTAATAATTATTATCCGGTATTTTTTTTTATCCTTCTCTTCAATTTATTCTTCTTTTTTTACAGAGTGCGATGCAAAGATTGAAGTTTTAGAATTTATAAAGCCAGAATTAACTTCAAATCAAAATAAATTAAAATTATTTCCGAAAATTCCTGCCAGGAAAATAATTCCAATGAAATTCTTCTGGAAAATGTTTCTTACTCAATTTTACAATTTATAGATAAAGGAAGTAAACTTTTAGATCAATATTCTTACTCTAATTTCGATCCATCTCCGGGTGAGAAAGATTTCGAAATTATTTCATGGAAGTTCAAAAGTATGCTGGAGTAATTAAAAAAATGTTTAGTAAATGGATAGTTTATATAGTTTTAGTTATTTTAATTTATTTTGGAGTTTATTTGCATAGTGTTAAAAGTATAGAAGATGTAAACCCTAGAGAATACATAAATTTAATTCTATTGTTCAATTTACAAAGTTGTGATGAAATTGACTATATTGGAAAAGAATTTGGTGAAGGAACATATACTGTGACTTGTCACGATGGAAAAATATATTTATTATCAATTTCTGAGCATTGTTATGATTTCTATTTTAATATAAATTGTTGGAATGTGAAAAGTTTGAAAGGTAATGTTTTGTAAGATAGTAGGTAGTAAATGAAATTTATCTTTTGGTTTTTTAATTTTATCTTTCTTGTATTTTTTTTCATTCCAGAAAAATTAATGAAGCCAGTTGGTGGAGCTAAAGCTAGTAGTTATAATAAAAAATCTTTTTGGTTTTATCCATGGGGAAAATCGGGAACACATAAAACCGTTAAGCCTAAAGGCTTTAAAAATTACTTAGAAACTAACAAAGAGTATGCTGTCATCGATAGTTTCTCTGAACATATGTTTAGTTGGTGACTTCCTATTTATTGAGCCTGGATTATGCGGCTATAGTAAATAATCCTCAAATTAAGAATCTACTTCTATTAAACCATAAATAAAATTCAACCTGAATAGAGAATAGCATACTTTTATCGAACCAAATCTACTTCGATCGAAGTAATTTCTTTTACTAAATTATTGAATTAAGATTATTCTTTGAAATTCAGATTGTGAAAAAAACTTTAGTTTTAATAATACATTAGGAGAAAAAAATTCTTATGAAACAAAGAATATTAATAACTCTTTTTCTTACATGTAATTTTTCAAATTGTATAGTAACAGAATTTTATGAGAGAGAAGTTGTCCGGGATGCACTCAAAAAATATGGAGAAATGGGTTCAGAGTTTGAAAAAAAATATATTTTACCTGGATATGAAGTTAGGAATGAAAAGGAAGGGACTAAATTTTTATTTATAGATGGGGCATTTAAAGAAAAACAGGCAAATAGAATTTTAAAAATTAAAATGTATACGAATGGCATAACTGATATGGAATTAGAAGAGGTAAAAACAATGCCAAATTCGGGAAAAATATCTTACTTAATAGATGATTTTTCATGGCATATGTGGAAAATTTCTAATTCTAATTTTGACCATTTACCTAAATGGCAAAGAGAATCTTTGCAAGAGAGCATTCCTGCCAATATAAGAAACTTAATCACGCAAAAACCAATCAATTTACTTTACTACTATTGTGCTGATTTAGAGGTAGGTTGTAAAGTGGAATCATTTTTGGTAAAGAAAAATGGTAAGGGAGAAGTAACTGTTATTCAAAAAGAAGAATTTACTATTACTAAAAGTGAGATAAAACATTTGAAGAGTAATCGATTTATTTATTTTTTAACTCAAGCCGGATTTTTAGTTACTGTCCCCATTGATTTTATTACCTTCCCTTTGCAGGCAGGGGTGTATGTTTTAAAAGGAGTTTGGGAGATTGGTGTTTTTATTATTTCATGTATGAAAGGGGAACGATGTTTGGCAGGGATTAGTGGTTCGGGATAATTACGAAAAAATACACAAGCTTATTAAAAATATTTTTACTCTGCTTATTTATTTTTTCCTTTCGTAACAGTGATAGACTTACTATTCATGAATGGGAGCATGTCACTGGATTTTCAATAAGTTAATTAATGAAAAAGAATAATTGGATTTTTACTTTTGGATTTTTGTTTCTTCCAGCAGTTTATATTTATTTAGATTTTAGTTTTATTCCTGAAATCCAGATTTTTATTTATAATTTGGAAATGAAAAACATTTCTGTTTTTGCCTGGAACCATAATTTTATAGGATTTATTTTATATATCACAAGATTATTATTTGGAGTTTGTTTTTTAATAACCTCACTAGGATTTATTTTAAGTAATACAAAGATTAGAATGTATTTTAGGATTCCTCTTTATTTTTTAGTATTATGGATTTTTTTCCTAATACTTTCCATTCCTTATTGGATTTTATTTGGCAAAGATAAAATTATAGTTCATACTTTGACAGAGGAAAAAGTCTATTGGTATAATGATATTACCCACGTAGAGGAAATAAAAAAGAGTAAACTTTCTACCTTACAAATAGATTTTAAGAACGAACAAATTGTTATAGCAGGCAGTGATAAAACAGTTCCAATTTTAAAAATCATAAAGGAGAAAATGGTCAAATGATTAAGATTATAATATCTCTTTTTTTAATTTTTATTTTTCATTGTAAATATAAAACTGAAGCACCAAAAGAGGATTTGGATTTTAAACTTTTTAAAGACACTGATTTAGATAATAATTATAAAAAAATAAAAAGGTTTGACGAATTTAAAATTTATGATGGAAAAGTATTTTACTTTGATGAAGTAATTTCATCAGCAGATCCAAAAAGTTTTCTCGCTTTAGATTCTAATTATGGAAAGGATAATAAAAATGTTTATTACTGTGATCGTTCCTCTGAATTAAAGTATCCGTTTATTACTTTTCAATTTGAAGATTCCTATCAAATAAAAAAAATAAAAGCAGATTCAAAAAGTTTTGAAGCATTGGGAAATGGTTTTGCTAAAGACAATAAAAATGCCTTTTATGACGGACAAATATTTTCTGTAAAAGACATAAAAAGTTTTAAAACATTCCAAGAAGAAATAAATTCTCCGATTGCACTGGATAAATTTAAGGTTTATTTTAAAAATATTATAGTTCCTAATGCAGATCCAAATTCGATTCAACTCACAAATCACTCTGATTATATTAAAGATAAAAATTCTGTTTGGTATATCATAGATACATATTCTGAAAAATATAAAATTCGGATTAAAAAACTTAAAAATGCAAACCCGGAATCTTTTTTAGTTTTAGAAAATGGTTATTCAAAAGATAAAAAGAATGTGTATTATGAAGGAATTCTATTAGAAGGTTCTATTGCAAGCGAATTCAAGTTCATTGAAGGGGGAAATGCATATTATGCGAAAGACAAACAGTTTGCATATTATCAATCTAAAAGAATTGAAAATGCAAATCCAAACCATTTCATAATATTAAATGAGGAAAATGGAAATTATGCTAAAGATGAAGAGCGAGTGTTTTTTAAAGGAAAAGAAATTGTGAATGCTAATCCAGAAACATTTATCATTTTAGAGGAAAATTATTCGAAAGACAACGTAAATGTTTATTTTCAAAATAAAATGATTGAAGACGCAAATCCTAAAACTTTTCAATTATTAAAACCGAGTCATATGGGAAAATGTGATAATCTGAATGGAGAATTGTATGCAAAAGATAATCGTTATGTTTTTTTTGGCTTAACTAAATTAAAGGAGGTAGATTTAGATACGATTGCAGTAGATTCCACTTTTTGCTTTAAAGCTCATGATAAAAATAGATATTTTATCGGGGCGGAAGTTGATAAAGGTAGTATTAATAGGTAACATTTAATTCTTTTTATACAAGTTTAAAGTCAGTTAACTGAATTCAAAATAGATATTTTCTACTTTGATCGTATATTGCATACTTCGATCGAAGTAAAACTTTTCCTTAAATTATAGAATTTAACGAATTTAAACAAAATGAAGTTGTGAAATAATCCAATCGACTCTAATTTTAACTAGTTATTTCAAAAAATAACTAACAAGTAAAGTAGGAATTCAAAAATGAAAAATTCAATCATTACAATGGTGAGGATTAAATATTATTTTTCTATGATTATCACTTCGCTGTGCGCAAGTATTGCACTCCGAAAATTGCTTTGGCTTTTTTCTTTAACAGAAACTAGTTATGAATATTCTAAACATTTTACTATTGTTTCGATTCTTTTGGTAAGCTTACTTTTTCTGTGTAGTATTCTAAATTTTAAATATGCAAATAATCTTTTTAAATCTTATCAGATATTTTGTATATTTTTAATATTATTTTGGACAGTAAACACTTTCCCGTCTCTAAGTACCTGGGAAATATGCGTTAATCTATTTATAAATATTCAATCAATTTATTTTTATTTTAAATTAAAAAAACTCAATCTTAAAAAGCAAGAAATTTCATAACTATGGAAATATTACACGGTATTAAAATTGACTCTCAAGGAAAAGGTATTTCAATAGGTGCATTTAATATGAGTGATAGTATAAATTTAGGAATATTCAATGTTCAGGAAGGTAAATCGGCGTTTAGCTTTGGAGTTTTAAATATAGGATTGAGTGGTTATCAGATTGGAATATTAAACTATTGTCCCAATGGCAAGATTCCTTTTTTGGTTCTGGTTAATTACTGTAATTCTCAGTGAGATTCACCATAATAAGGAGAATTAATTATTCCTACTTCGATCGTATATTTTCTACTACGATTGAGGCAAATCGTTATTAAATTCGTATTTTATAAAATGAAATAATTTGACTTATGAAGGTATTTCTTAGATAATTTGAGAGTATTTATGTAAATTAAATAAACAAAAAAATCTGTAGTTATATTAAAGGGGAAAAAAGTATGCATAAGAAACTGTTTTTAATAATCTTACTTTTCATTTTTTGCGAAAGCTGCCTAACAAATCGCATTATTCAAAGAGAGGAATCTAAATACATGGTTCTATTACCTCTTTCTGTTCCTGTTGATGTGGCTACATTGCCTTTTGGAATTGCGTCAGGTCCATTTCTTATAGTTGGTGGAATTTTAATGTCTTTAGGAGGAGGGGCTAAATTAATTTCAGCATATCAGCCTCCGAATAGTGATAAAAATATAGTATTAATTGGACTTTCTATTCCATTCTTAATTGTTGGGGTAATAATAGGATTTCCTGCTTTAATAGCAGGGCATTATGGTGAGCCAGTCTTTAAGTTTAGGTGATATAGTGTATGTATGGGGAAATATACATTAGCTGCAATTTATTTAGAGTGACTTAAAAAAATATTTAACTAAATTGTTAAATCATTAAAGGTATTGCGAATGAAAAATAGATTTTTACTTTTTACTTTAATTTTATTATTTTTAAATACAAGCATCTTTGCATTTGATATTAATCCAGTCAAATTAGAATGGTATCATATTCCACTAATACCATTTGTCTATGTTATCAGTAAGGTAAATGAAAGATATAATAACTTCGCAAAGATAAAAACTTCTAATGCATTACACTATTATGCAGAAAAAGAACAATTAAACGATTCAGATTTCACTCAAATACAAAGTCAAATTCAAAGTGGAATTGATATTAATCAAAAAAATTACGAAGGAAATGCTCCTTTGTTTTTGGCACTCATGCACTTAACAAGTGAAAGTAAAATTCGATTTATAGAGGTGCTTTTAAAAAAGGGAGCAGATTTGAATCTAAAAAATAAACAGAATCAATCTGTAATAGATTTGATTCGTGTGGATTTGAAAGATGATAATTATAGCAAAGGAAATAGCAGGTGGATAAAAGCTGTTAGCCTTTTACTCGACTATAAACTAAACATAAATCAAACACGTTTAGATTCTAAGACTCTCCTTCAACATGCTTTAGAAGAGGATAATTTGGAAATGGCTATTTTTCTTTTGGAAAGGGGTTTTACATTGAATATTAAAACCAAAGATGATACAAATCCAATTTTATCTTATCACTGGCTTTTTTTTGGCGATGACCGGGAAGTTAAACGGGCATTAGACCTTACATTGAAAATGCTAAAAGTATTTGTTGCAAAGGGTGGAAACTTAAACGCTGAGAACTCGACTGGATCAGTTTTACATCATGCCTGTTTCTCGAATAATAACATTGAAGTAATCCGATTTCTATTAAAGAACGGAGCCAGTCAAAGTGTGAATCATATTGTTAGGGAAGATACACCACTTCATAGAACTATATTTCACATGACGCATAAAGATTCTTTAGTAGTGGTAAAATTACTATTAGAGAATGGAGCGGACGTAAATTTAAAAAATGGAAATGGGGAAACTGCTCTCGATGTAGCCAAAGAGAATGCAGTTTCTGGATTTAGTAAAGAAGAAAGAGACTTAGCATTTAAAGCAATAAAACTTTTACAAACAAAAGTAGCGAAGTAAAAATGCAAAATTTTATTTCGTTTAGTTTCAAATTTCTCGGCAGGAAAGCGATGCAATGCATTTTTGCAGCAATTTTATTCTTTTATTCATTCCCCATTTTTTCGGAGTGTTCCGTTTGTTTTGAATTCTATTACATTCAATATAGATTTGATACCAAGAGTTTTAAGGGATATGTCTCCATTCCACCGGATGTAGAAGGCTTAGATTACTATGTTACATCTTCACCGAATTTAGAAATAATTAATGAAAAATCTATCTTTAAAGTAATAAAGTCTCTAAAGGAAGTAGAAATTTGTGATCAAATTCAAAGGATCCGAATCAATGAATCAACTCCAGCTTTTGCTTATATTTGTAAAAAGGGGTATAAGAAAATTCCTAACAGAAAATTCAAGTATGCTATAATTTTAAATAAAGAAGGTCTGCAAAATTATTCAAAACGATTAAAATCAGAAAAATCATTTTTAAAGTAAAAGGAATCGTTAAAATTTTTCGCTCAATAAGTAAGGCTTTAATAGTTTACAGTCAATTAGCCGCGATAATGAATACATTTTTGAAGAATTTTTAGGAGAGAGGAATAAAAGGGAATGCAAATTAGGAAGAAATTTGTCTACCAAAATGGCATAGTTCAGAAAATTATGCATAAGTTATATTATATAATTATGATATTCATCGGAATATTTAATTGTCTTCCTGTATCCTATTTTATACACGACGCTCAATATTATCTCAAGCATGATGCAAATTTTAGTTTAATTACAGATGAATTTGATAATTTCGATGTTAATTCAAATCATCCATGCAGAACAAAAGTACGAAAACTTTTTAGTTATTCTATTACCAACGATAAAATTTTAATTTCAAAAGCGAATGAATATAAATTTAATAGGGACATTTTTATTATAGTGCGACTTTGTCAAGTCGCCTAGAATAAGGATTGTACAAAACCTAGAATAAAAAATATTGTCCGTGTGGATTTCATACTTAACGAGCGTTCTGAATTATTTAAAGAGT
>Ga0209174_10001831_pt1 | contig 14682 bp, 12 predicted proteins | sample JI91814BDNA_FD_187505 | JGI IMG/M metagenome (GOLD analysis project Ga0209174, IMG submission 187505) | Wastewater effluent complex algal communities from Wisconsin, to seasonally profile nutrient transformation and Carbon sequestration -... | ecosystem: Engineered > WWTP > Effluent > Algae...
GTGAGAAGGGATCAATCTCAGAAGACCTTGATGAACTTGTAATTCATCCCATTGTTAAAACTGTTTGAATTACCACAATGTGGTAATTATTAAGAAGCAACAGGCTGATCTGGTTTCGGCAATGTATTTTGTTCCAACGCTTTTGCCTTTTCATCGTCTGTTAAAGGAACAGGCTTTGTACTCGATCTTGCCGATTGCTTTCCATTTGGGTAAAAGTATTCTGGGTTAGATGGTTCAATTGGTCCAAACGGTGTTCTATTGGTAAAGAACAAGAATGCAAACACTCCAATGGCTGCAACGATAATTATTGCTGCGAGAACTACAGATCCCCAAGACATGTAGGTTCCTATACCTCGGCCAGGCGGCTTTAACATTTCCATTTGAGTCGAGATCGGAAGTGAAACGGTTGGAATTCTTCTGCCAGACATTCCGTTTTAATTGAATTTTGTACAATATAGTGTTTTTAAAACTTTCTTATATCTATTCAAGTTGTAAACGTACCTAACGATATCGATTCCATTATATTTATAGGTTGTTACATAGATATTTTGGTGAAGAGATTCATGGATGCTTTACTTTCCTTTAAAAATCGAGTAGGAGTTGATGTCTCTGAGTTTTACGCTCATGCAACGGAAGAAGCAAACTCCGTTATCGCTTTATAGACTTTAAACGTGAAAGTGGAAAAGATGACCCTTGAAGAGTACATTAATCGATATATTAAATTTTAAATTATGTTTCGATTAAAACACAATATCAGAGACTTGTTTTATTTCGATAGCTTTCACGATTAAAAAACTAACAAATTTACAAATTCTCTTTGAATAATTATATGAGGAAGAAATTTCTGCAATAATTTTAGCAATATCGTTTTCGGAAAACATTATGTTTGCAATTTTGCTTAATGAAGGTAATTTATTCAAGTTTTGTGTAATGGGTTCGTAGAAAATGATTGACAATAAAAGGGTGTATAAGTCTATGTTTTGTTTTGGCCCTAAATATTGACGATATCTAATACAATTAATCTCATCCCCGCCAATTGTATGATTAATAATAAACTTTGAATCTTTTACATAACTATATGTTGGTTTGGGAATTAATTTTGACAACTTAGATTTTTTATGGATGCTTTGGTAAATCCCTGATATTTTAATAAAAGAATTGTCTAGATCAGATAATTTGAATGTAAATTCAGGGCCTGATTCTAAGATTTCTTCATTGACCAAAACATTAGTCATTTTCAGATCATTATGGACAAACCCATATTTATCCAAAGCCTCTAATATTTCATGAATATCAACAATACATTTGTACAACAGATCGTTTAATTCTTTATATCTATTTTCAGAAATATAAGCATCGATAACATCCATTAATGTTCCTCGATTACAATATTCATAAATACTAATACCACCTTTATCACACCCAAAAAATTTGATACATTTAATAATATGATTTTTTAAATGTTCAGGTAAGCTCCGATGAATTAACACCAATAATACATTCTGAAGGTAAAAAGATGACATTTCTATATTATTTTCATAACTAATATTACCAATTTCTTCATTTATTTTGATTGCTTGGTCGCCTTTGATAATTACTCTTCCTTTCTTTCCTCTATATTGATATTCTCCACGAAAAAGTCTTTCTAATATGGGGTCAATACAAGTGGATTCAGATTTGAACTCTGTTATAATTTCTTCGATATTTTCTTTTCTAATTCTTTTGGAAAGCATTTTTATTGGAAAAAATATATGATCAATAGGCGTAAGATGAATGTTATAAAACAGAGGTAGACGCATTTCTTAATAAGTCTAAAATCTGAGAACGGTAAAACTCTTAATATTGCAAAGGTTCATATTATGAACCTTCATTTGGCACACCAAACAATCGCACTGTAATTCTTCTTGGCCCAATTCATATACTCAATCAGCTGCTTTGTGGTAAAGTTGGCAACATCAACTGCTACAGAATTCCTTGGAAACAAGAAAATAACAAAGGACTTGTGTTGCATTCCCTTAAGAATAACCCTAAGCTTCGCAGAAGTCAAGTCATCGTACTTAGCTGGTACTACTCCAACATCAGCAAACTGTCGAATAAAATTTAATGCAAAGGCTCGATCTTGAAGACCAGATGAATGAACAAGTGCGCCAATAGAGGTGTCATACATAGAATCATTGAACCTTTGATCCATATCATAAGAACAGAAATAGAACAATTGAACTATCCTTTCGTCCATACTGTTTGAATCCATTCTTTTCTTCAAGCTGGCCTTCAGATGCTCTGACATTGGAATCAAAGGCGAAGAATAAGCCACTCCACCATCAATGTATCGATCTTCACCAATATAAATTCCTTCAGTTACAAAGGGAATCGCAGCGGATGCATGGACGACCTTTGAAATTGTTAATAAATCTCCATCAACATAAGTGCATGGGTCACAGTCATACAGTATCATACCATCTTCAACCAGATCATCTTGCAAAAATGCATTTTCTTTGGCCAAGTTACAAAACATTCCTCCTTTTTGGCTGTTGGTGTTGTAAGTCCCTGACCAAATTTCTGTTTGTTTAACGCTCTGAGGTGTGAACATAGAAGTAAAAAGTTGATCCATTCCCGTTCCATTACGGTAGATTGATTTGGTGGAGTAAAACATTATCCCTGAAGGAAGGAATGGTGGAGTCCAAGGTTGAACAAATATACTTGAATGAACACTTTTAATATTTTGAGCCAACCCAGAAGAACTCCAACCAGAAACCATCGCCAAGTATGCGGCTACATTGCCACCTGAAGAAGCAAGAACTAAATCCGGAGTTCCAGGTTGAGCACTTTTGGATCCAAGACGAACGGATCGGTGATAATCATACGTGTTGTCACAGTCATATGTGGCATCATAAACCTCTGCAAGAAGAGCTATTTGTGAAACAAAACCACCACCAGAAATTGGAAGAACATAGATTTTCATTAGAATTGAGTCCACGAGTATTGTTTTTGAAACATTGTAAAATTTGTAAGACAGATGAATGACGAATTTCTTGCAGCCAAATCTCGAGACGGAAGTGTCCTTTGGGACACAGCAGTTAATGGAATAGGAACCTCACCTCCAAATACCCTTAATTCAACTCCAGCTTCAAGGCGAATGGCACGGTCTCCACAAACAAAGGTTGGTACCATTGGAAAGAAGATTGAATTTCCAATTTTCGATCGAATTGCTCAACTTCAAACAAATGACACATGGAAGCGCGTCTTTAGTGATATGGCGACTTCTAAGTTTCCTAATAAGATGATTATTAAATTTGATCTCGGATATTCTAAAGATTCACTTGATCTCGATGCTAAGGTTGGAACATTAATCTATAAAATTCGGAAGACTGACAAAACACTTGACATTATCAATGACCCTGTAGTAATGTCTGAGAAACTGAAGTCTTTTATTCGTGACAATGCAGGGATTACTTTCGATGACTCTGAAGGTTCTGATAGGGATAATGTTCCAGTTTTGTATATTTCTGAACAAAAGACTCATTGGAATAAGCTTCGAAGTAAAGATCGTGAGTCTAGAATTAGAATCTTTGCAGCGAAGTATGCCAAAGACAAAATGCTTTCTGTTGAACAAACTGAAGGACTCCTATCGGAGCTTATTCTTGCTAATGTTTGCCGTGACCTTACCGAAGATCGTGTCAAGCTTAACGATGGAGGTGACATTGTTCAAATCATTGGTTTGCATATGACCGACGCTGGTGTATTTACCATTGCTTAGACAATAAGAAAGTAGGCAAAGGAACATAGACAATGTCTATGTTAGTATTAGTCCTTTGGACTATCTGCTTCAAGAAATCCATAAAGACTTAGTCTTTCAACAATTTGACCTGGATAATAAATCATTGATGGATCTATTCTTAGCACAATTTCGGAAAGAACATCAACCAAAGAATTAACAGTGTGTCCGTATAACATTTCTTTGAGGGTATCATTTGGATCCCATTTGGAAGCAATACTTGAAACAAATGATGGAATTTTCCTCAAAAAATCAATCCCTGTGTCATTCCACGAAATAATTTCCGAAATTCCGTTGTAGTTTCTGACAATCATATCGTTGCTGACAAACTTGCTTGTTAAACCAAGTAACCATCTAAACAAACGAGTTTTGTAAATATCATATTCGATGAGAGTATCTAAAGAGACAGTGTCAGCTAAAGCTGAGTGTTCAAAACCCATTTCTCGTGTGATTAACACATAGGTACCATCAAGATACCCAACCTTGTGACGTCCAATCTTTGGTAGACCGAAAACAGTTTTGAACTCATCAATAATTAGCGGAATTGAACTTTTGAAAGGTTCCACTCTAAAGCGAACACCAGAATCCTTGAGCAAGTACCTACCGGGTTCAAGTTCAGGATATGTCGTTCTGCTCAGTCCAGTGATTGTGCTGCCGTCCCAACTAATTCTTGGTAATTCTCTTGCAGTTGTTACAGTAGATGATGGTGTCTGGCATTTCATCCGCACTTCGGCGCTGAACGATACGTACTTTTGTATTAGTGGATCCGCAATAACTACATTTCATTCCGGTGCGTGAAACACGATCATGCTTTAGATGGAAGATTTGACGGTCGATGCTCTTCTGTTCGTCTTCAAAGAATAAAGCATAAAACAAGAAATTCTTGGGTTCATGTCGGTTAGCAACAATGAAATCCTTGTACTCCTTGATCTTTCCTTCGGCCGTTCCTCCTTCGGAGTCACGTTCGAGTTGCTTGATCTGATAATTCACATCTGCTTTGATATGGTTAGGAAACCGGGAGAAAGCTGTTTCGAAAGTTGACATTTGTGTTAGCAACGTGTTTTTAGATCATCAGAGATTGGTTTAGAGTGATGATCAAATTTTGTCCGATGAAGATTTCAGTCGGAGGATTGAGTTTCGTTTAAGTCAATGAAAAAAATCGTTAAGTTACCTTGAAGACAATAATAAATAGACAAATTTTGTCTATTAGAAGTTAATCAAAAGTCAAGTAAACTTTCTATTCGAAGTTCAAACCCAACTGAGTCATAATTGCAATATCATCTTCTGTGTAATTGGTAGTAAGCTTATTCTTCCATGTTGAAGAAATACGTACACCATCCTCAATACTCAATGGATAAATTCCAATCACCTTGTCAGTCTTAAGGTCTACTCCAATGAATCGTGATTCATCAATCTTGATCCAATCAGTGTTTTCTACATTTGGAACAGAGTAAACTTCAAGTTGCTGACCTTCAGTATTTGCGTCGGTTTCCTTTGGAACATCGGTTTCGCTTTGTTCAGTTTCAGAATGCACCGGTGTTACTGCCTTCGGTGTTACTGCCTTCGGTGTTACTGCCTTCGGTGTTACTTCTCGTTGAGGAGACTTCTCCTTGACAGGCGGAACGATTCGTGTTGATCGCCTTGGAACTTCAGACTTTGGTGTCACCGATCGATCTCGACGCTCTTCAGAACGTCCACGATGACTCACTGACCTTTCCTGTCGGGTAATACTTGCTGATCTATCTTTTCGAGCTTGAACAGAAGGCCTATCATCTCTAGGATGATCGTCCCTTGATCGACTAACTGACCTGGCTTTTGTTGGACTTCCAGCATCACCAGACCTTGAAGGACGTACTATAAGTCGAGATGGACGTTCCCTAACCTCAGCAGCCTTAATGTCGCTGGCCTTTGGTTTGGGCCTTTCATCTTCAGACTCCGTGCTTGCACTAGCCTTCGCGTCGTCTTTGGTTTTACTCACAGTGTCTTCAGGCTTGACATCAATCTCTGTCTTGACAGCGTCCTTCGAAGGAGTGGTTCGTGAGCCAAGTCCAGTTAACCGACTTGCAAGACGTGAAGTCGGTTGTGGTGGTGTATCTGTCTTCGGTGTATCGTCAGTGTCATCAGTCTTTGAACCAGTGAGACCATTGTAAGAATCAATATCCTCACCTGTACGATCAGAGGATCGTACAGTTCTGGTCATTGCCTTTGGCATTCCACCAACAACTCGTCGGGCAGCAGATCCTCCAGGTTGATGCCTGTCACTTACAACAGGATCCTCTCGAATCTTCGTTGAAGAAGCACCGCTTGTACGACTTGATGATGTTCCATTGTTTCCACTAATAAACCTTTTGTATCTTTGAACTGAAGCTTCAAATCCACTCTTCTCATGTGTCTTACACCTAAATTGTGCACGATCAGAAGTATCAGGATCATCAATTTCAGCGCAGCAGACTGTATTCTCATTCTTGCCTCTTAAAGGAAGGAATGTACAAACAACTTGATCGGCATATTTTAAATGATATTCTTCAAACGAAACATACTTTGGTGCTTTTACAACACCAGTACCTATATTTCGATGTGCTCGAGCAGCACTTGTTGTAGAAGGACGTACAGAAGTAGATCTCTGAGCCTTTCGACTCTCCGAAGTAGTTCTGCGTCGAGTGGCTGAAGAACCTACAGATGAAGGACCTGCAAGTGCTTCAACAATTGCCGCGGCATTTAAACCCTTTTCACGCTTTTTGAGGATAAATTCAACAAAAAGATGCAGAATAGAAGTATCTGAATCTTGACCTGTAGGAGTTGAGGAAGCTGTCGCCATGACTATTAACGCTATGTTAGTTTACTGATACTAATAAAAAAGTATTCCTTAAATCAAAAAATCAAATGTCAAATACAACTTACCGATACCTTCACATTAAAGATGTCGTTCCTGTCAATGAGTACTCTTGGAATCCAACAGCACGTTACTTGATCCATCCAAATTCAAAGTATGGTGGTTATGCTATCAAATTTCAAGATCTTATCGATCGCGCAGTTTCTTATGATGATCTTAATGCTTTACGAAGATTAATGACATCGGAACCAGATCTTTCTAGCTTTGACAAGATTAAAGATAGTTCACTCAGAACCAAAGTACTCAGAAGTATCAAGACACGTGAACGTGATGTTTACGCTTTGGTTGTACCTGATGAGGTTAACGAAAAGAATGTAGTTCACCCAATTGAGATTATGAGTCGAGCCAATACAGCAATGCGTATTGCCAGTGGGAGAGAAAAACGTAACCACATTGTTAAACTTTTCGAATCAAATCATGGTGAAGAAATAACTATTGCTAGAGCTGTTCTTTAAACAATTTCTTGGAAATTGTTTAGCATTGAATTAGTAAATGTGAAAAAAACAAAGTACAAAACAAAGTACTTTGAATGTCTGAACAACAACTTCAAGATCGGCGTGAAGAGTTATGCAAAACGATGGACAAAATCGTGAAACAAAGAAAGCCATATGCAGATGCAATTGGAAATCCATTGCTTCCATTACGAGCACAGATCCATGCAGGAATGCAAGCTGAACATTATGATAAGATTCTTATTGGTCTTAGCAACGAACTTTCTATTGTTTCACGTGAGATAGAGATTGTTCGTAGACATTGTTCGTAGACAGTGATAACAACTGTTTGTAATGATAGTCATTGACTATCATTGTATTTTCCTAACAGGAACGGGCTGTTTAGCTCGAGCAGCTAACACATCCTTCCTCCATCTTGCACAATGCAACTGGACTCTCTGGTTGATCGATGCTTCCAACTTCGACAAGTGTCTCATCAACAACCTTCGTTGTTTGAGCAATAAGTTCATTCTCAGCAGAACCAGTTCCCATCAACGACTTAATTGTCTTGTTGAATCCAGAATTAGAAGTTTCAACGTTGTTACGAAGATAGTACATACAAGTCTTTAGATGAAGGTTATAAGCAATAACCTGATAAGCAATACGTTGTTGAATCGTTGGATCCACCATGTAAGCATTTGTGGATTGACTTTGGTCAACATAAATTCCACGTTGACGAGCCATCTGAAGATAATGAGACATCTTGATCTCGAACATACCTCGGTACTTCTCTTCCAAGAACCGCACTCTGGCTTCTAAAGAAGCATCCCAGACAACATTGCCTCTTACTACCGGATACTGCTTAAGCAGGTCCGTGAGACCTTGAAGGCTACCACGATTGTCACAGATACTATCAATGATTGTCTTGGTATTCAAACCAATTTCAGCAAGATCGGTGTAAAGATGTCTGCTAACAACTGTGTAGTATCCTGACAAGACCTTACGAGAATAGATATTCATCTGATGAGCTTCAACACTTTCTGCATTGCGCATAATCTGTGCTGTGGATGCAGTTGGCATTACAGCAATAAACAACGAATTGCGAAGACCAAATTCCATCATCTGCCGACGGAGAGTGTCCCACGACACATTAGCAGACAATGTTGGGTCCCATTGTTGGGGATCAATTGGAACGTTGTCATCTGCATTGTAAGGAAGTCTAATCCGTCCCAAATGCAAATCGTGAAGGTATTCTTCTTGCCACATATCGAACTGGAACTTGCCATTACTCATTGGACTACCTTTAACGATGTCAAAGGATTTCGTCTTATCATTCCATTGCTTATATTGTCCAGTGCGGAACAAAGGATACTCACCGTGGATCTTCGAAAGTTCAACGCTCTGGCTAATAGAATTATAGTACATGCAAGCAAAGATCATCTTGTTCAACAACGTTGCCGCCCTTGACATATAAGCAATATCCAAGACCTTGAATGCATCATCAAGTCCAGAAACACCAATTCCAAGAGGACGGGTCTGAAGGTTGGGCTGCTTGATCTTTGAAGCGTCAAGAGGATAGAAGTTTTTGTCAATAATCATGTTCAGATTCCGAACAATACTTCTGTCCATCACTCCAAGAGTTTCAAAGTCGTAACACTCTGACAATTCTTTAATAATCTCAGCGTCCGATGCATTGTCTAACGAGTGGTTGAACCGCTTCTTTGCATATCGCGGAAGATTGATTGAAGCAAGATTACAAGATGCAAAAGTCTTCGGATCAGAATACTCAATAATCTCAACACAAAGGTTAGAATTGTTGATCGGACCGATGTTCTTGTGATTCGTCTTGAAATTCGAACGATCACCAGAAACAACATACGGCTTTCCACCCTTGAGTTGGATGTTAACAATGTGATTCATCAGCTCTGAAGCCTTAATCTTCTTAAACTCAATCTTTTCCTTCCGAGCCTTTTCGAATCGAGCATGAGCAACAATGTATTCACTCTCAAGTGACAGATCGTCTGACAACAGACGACGTAGGCGCAGGTAGTCAGCCTCCGCAGAAAGAAGTTCCTGTTGACGGACTAAAGCCAAAGACTCGTATTCGACGTAAAGCTTCTCAAAATCCTGCCCGTAACTCCCAAAGAGTCCAGGAGCTGTCTTTGGACAAAACAAAGTCCACTCCTCGTCCTTGAAACAACGTTCATAGAACAAGTCATGCATCCAAACTGCTGTGTGCAAGCTCTTCAGTTTGAGTTCGAAGTCTATACCAACATTGGAAGCTGCTTCAACGAAGGCTTCAATGTCAATATGCCAGATGTCAAGGAATGCTGTTGCAGCACCCTTACGTTTTCCACCCTGATCAACGTAACCGATTGCTCGATCACAGACACGGGCGTAAGGAAGGACACCTGAACTCTTTCCGGTACCTGAAATATTTGAATGACGAATCTTAGACAACGTAAACCCAATGGCACCATTATACCTCGAAATCATTCCAAGATCTCCACAACCAGTGTAAAGCATGTGATCAAGAGAGTCGTCAATACCCATCAAGAAACATGAAGCCATTTGAGGCGTCTTTGTTCCTGCGTTAAAGATCGTAGGCGATGCATGAGTATAATAGCTTTGATTCATTTGATTGAATACACGAGTAATAACTTCAATAGACGTTTCGCAGTCTGAAGAATAATCATAATAAAGTGCAACTGCAATTCGAAGATTCTTCAGAACAGGAGTTTCTGTTGGTTTATGCTCGAATGAACACTTCAACAAATACGTTTCACAAAGAGTTTTTGCCGAAAAGTAGTCATGATTGTCATAATTCATAAACTCTGCTTCACGAACAATGCTTTCGAAATATTCCAAGTGATTCCGAATAAAATCAGAGACATGATCAGCAAGAAGTGACTTGTTAAGGATCAAATAGATTCCAACAGAAGGTACAGCACGTGCAACCTCGTAAATCAGAAGTCGACCAGCAAGGCACATATCATGATAATTATAAATACTATCAATGATGGCTCTGATCCCTGCTTCGGCTACCTTAGAATCTGTGCTTTGAAAGATTGTTTGAGCAATATCCTTTGCCTTGTCAGAAACATCAAGATTACGGAACAAAATATGGGAAGTCATAGGTACTATTTAATTAGTCCTTTTGCTAGTTTTAAGTAACATAGTTCTTAGAAATCGATATAGTTCAATTATATCAATGACATGATTACTTTAGACAACCAATAATACATATGGATTTTTGAGGTCATGTTTGGATACAATTATTTGAAATGGTCTTTCCAAATGTTTGTCCTGAATTACATTTCTTCTGAAAATTTGGTTGAATCAAAAATTATTTGTGTGAGTAATTATTCACGCAGCCATTTTTGAGTGTTTTTATCCTTGATTTTCCTCGGTTAAAAAATTACAAATATTTGTAATTTTCACGATTTTCTCACCTTCATGAAATTCAAAGACTCGACTCAAAACTTGTTCAAGCAATCATATCTGCTTTGATTGCTGGTTGCGGATTGTAGTTGGTAAGAACAAAGTCATCAGAACTGAAAGAATTCCAAAATTCAGACCCTGTTTTATTCAAGAGTCCCAATTCTGATGGCATCTTTAAAGTAACACCAATATCCGACTTTGGGATTCTTGAGAGTTGTTCAAGTGCAGGAAGAAGATGATCAGTGTAAAGATGAACATCCCCAAAGTTAAGAATTAGGTCACCCGGAATATATTTTTGAGAAGATGGATTCTTCAAAACATTAAGATTATTAACTTCCTGAACGATGATGTAAAGAAGCAAAGCATAACTTGAAATATTAAATGGAACTCCAAGAAACCAATCTGCTGATCGTTGATACGTTGCCAATGAAATCTTACGATCCTCCGGATCAACGTTAAACTGCGTAACAAGTCCATGGCATGGGTATAACACTCCTGCTTCTGCTTGTGTTGGATTGTATGTTGTCATAAGGATCCGACGACTTAAAGGATCATTAACAAGCAGGTTAATAACATTTCGGACTTGATCAAGTCCCTTACCAGTATAAGTATCATTGCAAGTACTATACGATGCATTGAAGTGTCTAAGTTGGAACCCATACATTGGACCCATATCACCTTCAGAGTAATATTCTTTACCAGTCTTTGTTAAGAATTCTTTACAAGTATTACCCTTCCAAATATTGACTCGTCGCTTCTGAAGTTCTGTTGTGTCTGTTAAACCTGCAAGAAAGAACAAAAGTTCTTCAACCACACCTTTCCAATAGATTCTTTTGGTGTTTAAGATTGGAAAGTTATCATGAATATTATTAATTCTCAAAGTTTCTCCAAAGATTGATCGCGTCATAGCATTCCTTGTTTGTTGAGGTAGTGGTTTGTACAAAATAGATTTCATGATTTTCAGGTAGTCAGAATCCAAGCCACAGTCAGAATACTCTGTAGACGTATAATATTTAACGTAAACATTCTCAGATAATCTAAACGTCGTACATAAAGAGGTACAATAACCAAAATTAAGATTTTCGAACGGGAAGACTTGATCAACATCATGAGTTCCAGAGATACAACTAATAGAGACTTTGGAAATAAGTTCTGAGTATTGATTACTAAACTTAATGATCAAATCAATACCACCAATGATCCAAACGAATTCGTCTTCTTCAAGAATCTTGAACAAAGATTCAAAGCTATCACATTGATTCGGCAGCGAACCTTGTGGTGCAGATCGGGACATGACAATATTCCTTCTGAATGGAAGTGGTCGACCAATACTTTGAAATGTCTTACTTCCCATCACAATTGTTTGGTTTAAAGTTATTGCCTTGAAATATGCTAAGTCTTCAGGATGGTTCCAAGGAAGTTTCCCATTCTTTGCAAATCCATTGTTCGAATCGACTGCAAAAATAATACCAAACTTAGGCATTTTCTGAAAGATTAGTTAAACTTCTAATCTGTTCAATATATGATTCTTCAGAATTATCTATGTAATCAGATTGGTTACATTTATTGTTTTTGTCGTTTTGCACTCGGAATACCTACAGGGGCATATTCTTCAATTATCGATCTCTTCATAGGAAGATCGAAGCCAATATTTATTAAGCTCGGGCTCAGAGGCAATTCTGTTACAGCTGTACTTGGAAAGAGTGGAATTGCAGGCGGTCCAAGATCAAAGAATGGAATCTTTGGTTCGGGAATAGATTCAAAGATTGGTTTCATTGACATTGGGTATTTGAAGATTCAATGAAGAAATATAAATTCAATTAGACGATAGCATTGAAATAATTAATCCCAATGGCTTTGAAATAATTAATCCCAATGGCTTTGAAATAATTAATCCCAATGGCTTTGAAATAATTAATCCCAATGGCTTTGAAATAATTAATCCCAACAGCATTGAAATAATTAATCCCAATAAGATTAATCTTAGTTTGTTACATGAATTAGTCAAACAACATGTCGTCATCTCCATAAACTTCGTAATCATCAGCGCCTCCATTGTAAACTTCAAGGTCAAGACTTTCGAAATCAATACCATCAACATACTTCTTTAGAGCAAATGATTCTTTGAGTTGGTCTTCAACAGTGTTGCGAGTCTTTGGAACTCGCTTGGAAAGTCCATAAATCAACGCAGCACGGCCATCGTGAACAATCCAAGCAAACTTCTTTGCGCGGGTTACTGCAGTGTAAAGCATGTTAATTGTTAGGAAATGTTTATTTGCATCTCGATCAGGAAGATAAATCAAAGAAAGTGGATACTCAGAACCCTGTGATTTATGAATAGTCATTGCATACGCCAAGTCAAGATGTTTGTCAATTTCGACAGAATCAGGTTTTAGTCCTTCGAAGGTATCGAGGTTTTGTTTTGGTGCACGAGAATAGTAAACAAGTTCAATGAATTCACGTCCTCGAAGTTCTTCATTTTCAAGAGTTGGATCATAGGAATAATTAGGATATTCAACAACAAGGTCCCGTCCTTCTACAACTTGAACAATCTTTCCAATTTGACCATTCATCACACCTGTATCTGGGGTAATGTAACAATTCTCTCGCATAACCACACGATCACCAACATACCAATTACGTCCAGTTTTTGATGTCATCATTTTGGATGCGTCTAAACCAAGTTTGTTAGAAAAAATCTTCTGAAACAATGGGTTGACTTCTTCAATTGTTGCATTGTATGGTGTTAGAATAGTGATGTCATTGACGTCGAAATCTTTGTCTCTCAGATCAGTAAGGATCTTCTTTAGAGTTGTCATTCCACCATTCATAATCGTAAAAGACGAAGAGCTCAAATCGAATTCAAGATGATGACTTAATGCAAGATTCCTGGTGTAATCCACGATCTTCTGACTGTTAATAACAATTTCACGGCCAAGGATGGAATCAACACGGTAGTTGTGTGTCAACCGCTTCAAAGGAACACGCTGACTCCAAATTAGAGAGTCGAAGATATGACCCCATCCAATTGGAGGAAGCTGATCAAGATCACCAACAAACACCATGGAGTATCCCAATGGATGGAAGGTGTTAAAGAGTTTATAAAGATGTTGTGTTGTAACCATTGAAGCTTCATCAATGATAAGAAACTTGAAACTTACTTTGTCTGGTCCAAGGATTACAAGTTTATCAATGGTACTTGCATCGATTTGCATTGGTTTGCAAGTTTCCTTGACTCTTGCCACTGCCTTTCCAGTGAATGACGTTGCATGGTAAGACACTTGTCGAATATTGAGTTGTTGAATTACTTCTCTAATGATTCGTGTTTTACCTGTACCTGGACCACCGGTAACAACACTGATTGGACACTTGAGAATCATTTTGACGGCTGCAAGTTGATCTCCTGATAATTTTTCGTCTATCAATTTAAAGTCGGAAAAGTCAGTGATCCAAGAGTCCTGTGCAGGACAACGTGATATCTTCTTAGCAAGACTTCCAACCACATGATTTTCCATCTTGTAAACAGACATTGGCATTACTCGAACAGATTTCTTTTCCTGAGTAAAGTAAGGAGGTTCCAAGAACTTGAGACCATAGGCTTCTTGGACAGGTTCAACGGCTTTAGGATCCTGGCACTCAGCCAGAGTGCTGGCGTCTAATCCACTTCTAAGAGAATCGTATTCAAGTTTGTTAATATACCTGAATGAATGACCTGAATTAATTGAGGCCCATACATTCTTAAGAAAGTTCTTCCGAAGATTCCTTTGGTAGTCTTGAGTATATCCAAATAATATTTCAAGATTTGTCATCTTCTCATCAGAAAGGAAACCAAAACGTTCAGGATATTGGAATAACATTTGCACGAAATCTTCAACAGTTGCTAATTTACCTCCAAGAAGAGAGTCAGAACATTCAACAGCTTCACGTTTATTGAGTCCCAAAAGATAGAATTGACGAAGGATTCTTCGGTTAAGCCATTCGTTTGCAAAGGTTGAAACACTAAATGGAGCTTTAAAGTCTTTCTCGTTCCCTGTTGATACACCAAGAAGGTCTTCACCAATTGCTGCAACGAGAGGCTTGAGTCCAGATTTGTGTCTGAAGTTCTTCCAAACAACAGAATTGATGAAGTTAGCAACGGTGAT
>Ga0209174_10001836_pt1 | contig 14656 bp, 20 predicted proteins | sample JI91814BDNA_FD_187505 | JGI IMG/M metagenome (GOLD analysis project Ga0209174, IMG submission 187505) | Wastewater effluent complex algal communities from Wisconsin, to seasonally profile nutrient transformation and Carbon sequestration -... | ecosystem: Engineered > WWTP > Effluent > Algae...
ACATCTGCCGTGAGCGCGTCCATTCCGATTTCGATACTCGACAGCGTTGCAAAACCGATCTTGCCGTCGCTGCTCCTGACAAGCGTTCCGGCAGGAATAGAGAGCGGAACGGGGCGGCTACCTTCCGGTACAGCCTCTTGCGCTGTGAACCGCAGTACCGTTTTTGCTTTTAGCGCTCCGAGTCGTGAGATAGCATAGAACTGTGCGATTTGCTCCAGAACAACACCATCCGCGTATTGAATCAAATTTTGCTCTGCTATTTCTTGTGTTTGCTGACGGAGAAGGTAGAGTATGTACACCATCACATCAATCATCAACCGCTCTGGCTGTCCGGGGTACAGGCGTTTTCCGCTCAGTGATTCATACTCAGCGACCATCTCTTCGGCAATTACCGCAATGTTGCGGTTTATGTAATTCGGTCGTGCAAGGTTGAGCATGATGCGTTAATCGTATAGCTGTAAAAAATCTATTGCCGTATAGCCAGTGCCAAAACCTGTGTTTTCGACGTTGGTGATGTTGATGCGGTATGACAAATACGCAGAACCATTTAGAAACGTATAGTAGCGCCGTTCGGTATCTACCCAGTTCGCTACGTTCGCTCGCGTGTCGAGGACGTCCCACGTGGAACCGTCGTTGCTGCCCTCCCATGTCCACGATTTAGGGCAAATTGTGGCATTGCCGCCAGCCGTAATTGCAATCGCTCGGACGACAATTGGGAAATTCAAATTGATGCGCAGCCATGACGATACAGGGGAGCCTGCTGAGTTTGAAATCCACTCGGTTGTTGTTGTATTAAATGCGTAAAAGCTGGCGAACTGCTCCGACGACGCTTGTACACTGTTGACTAGCCCGCCAATGCCGCTTTCCTGTGTTACGTTGTCAGACATGGTGAAAGCGTAGATATTACCGAGGGATTCGGTATTGTACCGCGCTTGGCGCTGGGGTTTCATGGAGCGGAGTGAACCGCCTCGCATGGCAAGCACCGCTTTTTTGGGGCGAACAATGCAGCCGTTATTCATACACCACCGCCTCTACTGCGGATTCGTCTGCGGCAGCATCAATAGACTGTTTTGCAAAGACCACAGCGCCCCATTCGGCAGCGCACCATGCACCAAAGCGCAGAATCAGTCCTTTGAATGTGCTGTATGGCAGTTGCTGAAACTCTCCGCTATGATCGGCAATTGTCAGGGTGGTAGCATCATCGGTTTGTGCGAGAAGGTGCATGGTAACAAGGTTGCCAAACACATTTTGGTCGTGCTGAGTAGCAGCGAGGCGAATCCCGAGCGTTACATCATAGTACCCTGCGGCGAGCCGCCCGTAATACGTTTGCTCACATTGCTGCTTCCGTGCAGCTTTGAGCGCTGCCAACGACGAAGCAGGCTGCATATTTTCATACACATCTTGCGGGACGTATTTTGTCCCAGTCCATATCTGGACTTCGGTAGGCATTAGTAATCCATCCCTTCGACAATCACGTTGAATGCTTCGGCTGCGTTGGTCGAAGCGCGGATTTTCGCCCCTGCGGGCAAAACTAGACCGTCGCTATTCGCATCGTAGAGCGTTATTTGCGCGTTGAATGCAGCGACCGTGCCGCTTGCCGTAATAGCACTCACCGAAATTTCACGATACAGGTACGTTGTGCCGCCAACAGTGACGTACAGGCGCACCATGCCTGCGGTCGTGGTGACGGTAGCCTGTACGGTAATTTTTCGTACTATTGAGCCATTCGTCGCGTGTGCGTCGAAACAATCCACGATGGTTCCCGTGCCGTTACGGTTCGTATTGGCTGCCGAGAGTGCGCCGACCTGTACGCGCGGCGTGGCTGCAAATTGTGGTTGAAGTGCCATAAGATTTTCAGATACACGTCAAGTGGTTGTAATAATCAGATTGCACAGCGTTTGGACGGGAAAAGAGCCGTCTTCCGGCGAATACTTCCAAACGATTGCAGTAGATTGCGTTGGGATAGACTGCCATTCCATCGCAGGTGCGGAACACATCGTCTGCTTTTACATACAGCCTCTGAATCGGTGCTGTTGTGCGTCCTGTTGTGATGAAATCGGCGGTATTGAACCAGAGTACGCCTGTGCTTGGCTCGGTGTCTTGGATTGCTACGCCTGCCGCAAGTGCGGCAATAGCGGGCAAATCATTTTCGGTTAAGTGCCGGAGTGCCATTACGTTACTACATCTGTGTAAATGGCTCCTTCATTGCCAGTCGTGACACGTCGTCGTGTCCCGTCCGGTGAACGAAGAATCACACCCTTCGTGAAGTCGGTTATTTCGACATCTACCGGACTCATTTTCAGCGCGTAGGCGCTCAGGTCAATACTTGCACCGAACGGGCTGAAGGTGAGCGCTGTCGAGCCGAGCGTAACGTTCGACGTTGACAGGTTGTACATTTTCCCTGTGTTCACCGTGCCTTGCTCCACGAACATAAATGCGCCGCGAATTGCATCACTGGTGTTCGCATCTTCCGAGCGTGTCCATGCGCCAAGCTGCACGATATAGATGCCGTTTTGAGCGGCGGACGTCTGGTTTTTTACCAGTACGCGGTCTCCAGCAACGAGCGCAACGTCATCAATCGTTTGTTCCGCGGTAAGGCTGATATTTGCTGTTGTTGCTGCTTTTACGCTGTCTTTTGGCGAAAGCCCTGCAACGATGGTATCAAGGTAGCTTTTCGTCTTTTGCGATGACCAGAGAATGCTACTGCCGACGTTTCCGTCTTGGATGTCGGCATCAATTAGGTGTCTCGTTGGCATAACTAGGTATCCTCCGAGATAATGCGCCCTTGTTCACCAAGTTCGGCGGTGTAATGCGTGCCGTCCGGTGCCGTGCCGGAGAGCATTTCGGCAGCTTTGACCACGCCTTTTTGCGTAGAGGCATATTCAGATTTGCGCATAATGTCGGATGGGTTAAGGGCGGACTGCATAATGGTGTTAATCGTCTCGCGGAAAATTGCTGCGTTGTTGGCAGCGCTGACGAGTTCTGTGCCGGTGATTTCCGTTTCCTGCACCGCTTCCGGCGCTTCGACGGGATGCCATTTCACCAAAACCGACATACCGGACATGGATGTTTGCGTTACTGTCACGCTGTCAATCGCCGCGCGTGGTTCCCACTGAGCAGCTTCAACGGCTGCAATCGGAACGTTTGCCTTTGCGACGGGATAGGGCTTGTCAAGGAATCGGTGAATCCGGCTGCCAAACGTCCGTCGGATTGGGACGGAGCCGTAGGGCGTGAGCCAGCAAATCATCAAGGACTGCTTTATGTCCTCCACGTCGGTCACGACCTCGCCGTAATGCCCAAGTTTGGGCGACCAATCACGTGCGGTTATTTCAGCAGCGTTGACCATTTTTTACTCAAAAACTCGTGGGCGTGAATGAACTGCGAATGCAGGGCTAGTCGTTTGCTCAGTTACCTCAGCTGTGGGCAAGTGCAAAACAATCTGGCGGCTGGCAAGGCGCTTCAAAAGGGTATCGGCGTTGTTGTAGAGTTTCACCACGTCATCCGGTATCGGACGACGACGAGCATGGAGATAGAACGTGCTGAGGTCAACCCCAACGGTTGTGAGTAGTTGCGGGATGTCTCCAACGATGGGCAATGCGTACACACCTCGCAGCGCTGCGTCAATGATGCTGTCTGCCTCGCTGATGCACTTTTGGATGCGGGTGTTAATCAACGAATCGCCATCGCTGTACAATGGCTGCGTATTGTCATTTGGCACTGCTTCCCCCGCGCCGTCGTAGAATTCGCCGCTGCCCTCATCGTCCACAAGCTGAAGCAAGTGGTCGCGGATTATGCGGGTTTCTTCAATATCGGCGCGGGTGCAGTACATGGCTATTCCGGTCTATGGCTATCGCTTATTTGTGTGGTAGTACAGCCAAACTTTTACTCCGTCGGCGGTTATATTGGCTGTCGTTGCTCGGTTAGATTTGGCAGTCATTGCAAGTGTGGCAAGTTGATGTCGTGCGCCTACTGCAATGGTAGCGGTGGTATATTTCGCAGCGTTGGTGGCGGTGAGGTTTGGTATAACGATGGTGTTGTCCAGATACGCCCCGTCTGGTGACGTTGCCAGAAACTCAAATCGTGCCGTCACGCTATCACTCAACTTCGCTACAATTGTCAGTGAGTCCGCTTTGGTGTTCACAATGCTGCGCAAAGGGAACTGGATCGAACTCGCAACAATCATCGAAGCGGTTTTCGTCTCGGAAACCAGTTCGTATTGCGAAGTCTGCGCCTGTGCTACGGGAGCAGCGAAAAACGAGGACATCAAAATCAAAAGCAAACTCAGGATTTTGACAGCAACGAATTTGCCTGCACCCGACGAAGCGGTCAGGGCAATACCGTTTGCTTTGCCGCTTGCCAGTGCAATCGCACGTCCGGTGCTGTCGGATTGTACCTCGTCTCCGGCAGCAAATGCGCCTCCGGTCTCAACGGCGGTGATGCCTGCGGTTACGACAGCTACCGGTTCGTCGGCAGCATAGTTGTCGGCAGTTACGCCGATTGCTCGTGCGCCGTCTGCGCTGTGCGCTCCGGCTGCACTGACAAAACGCCCTTTCGCAAGAATCGCTGCCGCGTGGACGGGCAGCGTAATCACGTTAGCGGGACTTTCGAGTGGTTCCATGCTCTCTCTCCTTTGAAGATTTTTGTTTTGTTGTATCTACTTCTTCGTCTGCGTCTGAGTCTTCTCCTGTGTCCGACTCTTGCGCTTCGTCTGTCGGTTGGATGAAGCGGCTGAGTGCAGCCGCTTCATCGTCCGTGAGTTCCAGCACATCGCCATGCTTGTAGCTTTTGCCGTTGTGCCGGATGGTCGTGTTTTTTACGAGGACTTTTTGCATGGTGGCTCCTTACACACAACCGGTGATGAGATAACCACAGCTATTGTCCGTTACAGCATGTTTCATCCACGTTGTGATGCGGTCGTAGCTCACTTTCTTGTCCTCGCTGTTCCATGTGTCAGCCACAGGGAAATCTTGGAGCATGAACGTATAGCCGAAGCTGCTCTCGAACACATTTGACTGTGAGCGAGAACCCGGATTCACATACGCCACGATAGCGCTGCCTTCATCCCAGAGATAGCTTTTTACACCAGCATTGTCCACATAGCGCGAACGCGCTTTGCGCACAACCGGGATGTTAAAAATCTTGGCAAGGTGCGCTTCGGTCACAACGGGTCCGTTGGACTCGCCCGTTTGGTTGTATGCGATTGCGGCACGGATTTTCGGGTGGTTCTGAAGGGCAAGGAACGCTTTCGCGCCCAAGACAAGGCGGTTTGCATCGTCGGCATCAATTTTTTCAATTGCATCCTGAATGTCGCCGATAGGGTCGCTCTCGGCGTGCGTCCATTTGCTTGTGCCGGAGAGTGCTGCGGTGTAGCCGGGTTTGTACGTGTTAGTATCCTGAGCCAAGCGAGACGCAATGTACTCGCGCTTCAGCATCATGGCATTCCAATTCACCTGCACACCGATTTGCCGAGCCGAGCGCCAGCGACGTGTCCCCAATTCGTCGGCATAATCCGACGGGGAAGACAAATCATGCTCTTCAAGGAGAACATCCGTGAAGTCAGTGGCTTTCGGAGTGATGATGTTAGATTTTGCCCCAGCAGCACGTTCGGTCGGGAAAATGCGCATGGAATCCGAGCCAATTGCGGGGATTTTGAACGCAATATCTTCTACGTCAACGACGGGGAAAAGAACATCAGCGACGTACGAACTAGGCTTATTGGCATAACCCGAGACGATGCCCTGTAAAATTGGGGCGGCTTGTTGCGCGAATTTCCGCGCTCGTGAAAGTTGCGTTGACATTATTCACCCTCCATGCTTTGGTCGTCCAACAAAATGTTTACCGCTGCACTGAAGTCAATGCCTTGTTCCCGTGCCAGCTTCTCTGCTGCTTTGCGCAGCTTTGCTTGTTCTTCGTGCGTGTCCATGCTGAAATCAGCTTTGCTTCCGCCGCTTGCTGTGGTCTTGGTAGCGATTGGCTTGCCAATCGGAGCAATGACGGGACGCGCAGCGAGAATCTCACGCTTTGCCGTGAGCATGTCTTTTTCAGCGCCGGAGAAGTTGATTTTGCCTTCGGTTTTTGCTGCCATGTTCAAGTCCATGACTTGCACATCGCGCTCTGCCGGAAGGACTTTCCCCTCCTTCACCAGTGCATCTACAAAATCCGCGTTGTCGCGGTTGATACCAGCATCTCGCATCTCGCTAACGCTCTTCAAGAGCGCTTCGTTCGATTTGCGGAGTGCCTCGTTCTCTGCTTTCACGGCTGCCTCGTTTTTTGTGGCAGACTCCTGAAAGGCGGCAAAATCGGCGCTTTGCTTCGCCTGTGCCGCACGGAGTTCTTCGAGTTCTTTCATCTCGTCCTCAGTGTATTGTGAAAATTCAGGGTCAGTAATTATCATTGTTCCTGTTTTGCGTGTACCAGCTTTTACCTCAAGGTCGCGGATACGCTCTGCCATGTCGTCCATTTGCTGCCGTGCCCAAGCGGGCAACTCGGATTCCCATTGGTTCATCTCGTCAATTCCGTAGTCTGGCAGCGCCTTGTTTGCTTCGTCCAATCCGAATTTTGCGAGAATCCAGTCCCGCAGCGAGCGCATTTTGCTGCCGACAAGCGGCATACGCTGGTCGGCGAAGTCCGCCGCCGCGCTGAGGTCAATCCATTGTTTGCTATCGTCTGCTGCCGAAAAGTCGTAGGTGGTCAAAGCGGGGACATCGGAGACGGCAGGCACTTTCACGAAACAGATATGCTCTAACGAGAAATCCGCGCCGTCCAGTCGGACGCTCATTTTGTCGAGACCCTCATCTTTCAGCGCATCCAGCAGCCCTTCTGCAAAATCGCAAGGCTGGATTTCGAGCGCTGTTACGCCGTTCACGGTGGTTTTGCGCAGCGTGTTTTTATCCGCTACCCCGTACACAGGAAGATTCCTCTTTGGGTGCTTGCCGTTTGGCAGTTGTGCCGTAAACGGGATTTTGTCCTCGCTGCTGGCGAGGGTGCTGGCGAGAATTTTGTCAATGTCGGAATCATCCCATTCCTTTTTAGAATGGGCTGTGCGGTGCTTGCCAGCGAGGAATATTTTGAGAAATGGATATGCCATTACATAGCAACGTGTATTCGTGGGACAAGGGAGCAGGTTTTGGCTGCAAATGCGCAGCAGAGTAGTTGCAAAGTTCGTGATATAGCTGCCGGAATGCCGTGCGTTTTGGCACAGAAACGTGAGCGGAAACGCACATAAATTTGAACCAAAACGTGCAGCGTTTTCCGCCGACGTTGAGTATATTCGTACAAAATCAAATTGGTCTAAAAATTAGATGGTCGTGAATATGGCTACCTCACAGATGTACATAGAGACCGCAAGCGGGCGGAAGATTGGCGTAATGGATGTGGATTCTTGCGTCATCATTATCCAGACTGCAAGCGGGAAAGAAGTCGCACGAATGCGCGGGGCGGAGTTATCCCTACCGAGCGTTATAGCGAAATACCACGAAACCCTTGTGGCTGAATACGGCTCTTTTGTGAGTGCCGGGAAAATCGCGGAGATTACAGCCGATGAATTTTCCGTACATCCCGCGCACGTGCGCCGATGCGTCCGGCAGATGAACAATTTGAAGGGGATGGTATAACGTGCTGCATGACCTCACCAACCTCAACGCAGCGCTCCGCGAAAGCGGGATGTGCGAAGTCGCTATCGTGCGTCCGCAAGACTGCGTAGGGCAAAAGAAAAACGCCCGCTATTTCACCCCTGAGAAATTCGCCCAACTTGTGCAGAACATCAAGCGAGACGGGCGCTTAGAATCCGTGCCGCTTGTTTATGCCATTGAGGACGGGAAGTATAGTATCATCTCAGGGCATCACCGCATAGACGCAGCGAAAGAGGCTGGTTTAGAGCAGATTTTGGTGTTTGTCACCACGCCGGAGAGCCGTGATGAAATCGTCAGCAAGCAGCTTTCGCACAATGCGCTGGTGGGCAAAGATGACCCGATGCTGCTGGCGGAGCTATTCAACAGCATTGCCGAAATGGACTTGCGCCTCGCTTCGGGACTGAGTGACGAAGTGTCGAAAATCTCCTACGCCTCGCTGAATTTCCGTGTGGGCGAATACAAAGAATTGGTGCTGATGTTTCTGCCGGAGCAGCTTGAGGATTTGGAAGCAAAGATGACCGAGATAGCAAATAGCAGCATAGCCGACAAGAACAGCACGGTCTTTCTGGCAAGCCTCGCGGACTACGAAAAGTTTACCGCAACGTTGCGGCAAATCAAAAAAGTGGAGAATATCAAAAACAACGCTACGGCTGTGCAGCGCATGGCAGAACTGGCGCAAGAGCGATTGCAGGAATTGACCGCAGCGAAAGAGGTGGCGTAATGTTCTTCGGCACAACTCCAAGCATAATTTCGCAGTTTCTGCACCAAGAGTTTCGACGCTTGAAGCCGGAGCGCGTCATTGTTCCCTTTGCGGGAAACTTTGTCGTTGAGCAAATCGCCAGTTTAGCAGCGTCCAGCATCGGAAACACGACGGAAATACTCAGCACTGACGTTTCGCTGTATTCCCGTGCAATCGGCTTCGGCGTAACCGACACGCCGTTTGATTGCCGCATTAAGCCGCACGTGCTGGAAGATTTCCCCTTCTTCGCGGACAAAACCGCACCGCTCGAAATAGCAGCGACAGTGATATTCTTTACCGAAGTAGCGAAGATGCTTGGCAAAACGCACGTACTGTATTACCAACAACTCACCAGCCATGCAAAGGCACGTGTCCCCGACTACTTTGCAAAGATTTTAGCGCAATTAGAACGCTTCAAAAAGAATACCGCAATGTTGCGGTTTTTCGGCACGGATGCTTGTGAGGTTTTGCAAGATATTGGCGTTGGTGCCGGAGATGTGGTATTTTACGACCCGCCCGTGCTGCTGGGAGATTACGAAAAGATGTTTGCGCCGCTCCGTGAGGTGTTTGATTTCACCGACCCGCCATATACCGAAATGACCGACGAAGTGAAACAGCGCCATTTACAGGAACTCCGCGAACAAGGCGCAACGGTTTACTACCGCACAAATAACCCGCTTCCTGAAGCGCCCGCAAATTATACTGAGGTGTTTCGGTTTCAGTACAAATGGCACGGTTACTACTGTGTGTATGCTAGTCAGGTCGGAGCGCGCTTTTGTGGGCGCTTCCAGCCAATTCGTGAGGAAGTAAAGGCATACCCGTTCATCAGCGAGAAGGACGAAATCACGCCGCAAAGCAGCGTGGAGATTGTTCCCGTGAGCGGTAATGTAGGAAATCACTACCGCATGATGTGGGTAAAAAAGGCGGAAATGGGCAACATGGGAACGCCGTTTTTGGTGCTGGTAGATGGCAAGATTGCGGGTTTGTTGGTGTTGGAAAGCGGTGTAAAATTCGGTACTGACCTTATCCTCATTGTCTCTGACCCCGCAGCGCCGACGAGCCGCTACAAACGCCTTTCCAAACTCATGCTGCACTTGTGCTGCACGGAAACCGTTCTCAAAATGGTCAACGAGCGCACGATGTGGGAGCATACCGGCTTTACAACACGGGTGCTGACAAACAACCCCGTGAGCATGAAGTATCGCGGCTTGTTCGACCTCGCCAAGCGAGAAGAGTTTAAGGAAGGCAACTACCAGTACAAACTCATCTACCAAAGCAAAACGCTGTTCCCTGATGTGGAAACAGCGCTTGCGGCTTGGCTGAAAAAGGATGGGAAGGTTATTGACTATTCCGAATCATAGCCGTAAATGCGGTCGCAGATGGTTTGCAAATACGCAGCATGGTATTCGTCGCCATGCTTTGCCGAGTATTCAATGCTCTTTGACAACTCAGATTTAATGACCTGAATTTCGCTGGCATCGCAGCGAAACTCCGTGTTGCAGTACGGGCAGCGAAAGACCGTCCAAGGCAAGCCGTTAATGTACCGCTCTTGAACGACGTGTAGGTATGTTCTGTCGAGGCTGCGCTTGTGGCGTAGTAGTGCGTCAAAAGCCCCAAATTTTGCATCGTCCTGTGCGCATGGCATAGGCAGATTGAAGTGTGGATTCGAGTTCGGCAGCACCAGCGTCATCAGCGAGTGTTCGGCGAGAACGGAGTCCTTCGGGACCGTCAGCGCAAATCTTTTGGAAAAGTCGTCAATGTTCGGAAGCGGGTCTGCTGCAAAAAGCGCGTCCTCTTCGGGGAATGGGAACCGAAAACGGTATCCGTTCTTTTCGTCAAGAAAGTAGTCCGCCTCGCTGATGCCCCGTTTCTGAAGTTCAAGTAAAGAAGAATGGCGTACATAGTACAGGGATTCACACGTCCCAAGTTTATGCCGTTCGCCGCGATATGTGATGTATTCGCCCATGATTAGACCTCTACGGGATATTTGGTGAAAAGAATTGTTTCTGCTTGTTGAATAACTTGCTCGGTATTGAGACCAAGCGACCGATAGAATGAAGCATGACCGCTCAAGATTTCATGCGCTCTTGTGAGGGTTGCGCGTTCTTCGCTGCTGAACCCGATACGGAAGGTTGAGAAAATAGCCAGCGCCTCTTGCAGCCTTCCAGCGTGGAAATGCTCAAGAGCGGTTGAAGTTTTGGTTTGCATGGCTTAGAAAAGAGTCAGGTTGTCGGATGACGGTGGCGGCGCAGGGTACACGTACTCTTGCACCGAAATATCAAGCTGCTCTGAGAGCCATTGTGCGACCAAATGCCGGTGGCAGAATTTTTCAAGGTTTTCGTAGCACAAGAGCGCCACGTCCTCGCCTTTACTGAGAATGTGTAGGTCTTTCCAGACCGCTTTAGCGCTGAGTTTGGAAAGGTGGTCGAGGAAAAGCGGAACGTACTCAGCTTCGGGGCTTTGAAAAATCTTTTCGGTTGGCGCAAGCGGGCGGTAGTTGTAGCATTTGAAAAAGAACGGTGGCTTCAAGCAAATGCTTATCGGAAGAATGTGGCGGGGCAATTGCCCCGCCTTTGCGAAATAGCTTGTGTAGATGGTCATTTCTTTTTGGTTGTCGCTGCTTTGGTTTTGGCAGCCTTGTTCTTTGAAGATTTTTTAGTTAGACGGTTGCACTGCGGAAGCGCTTTTTGAGAGGGTTGCTTTCGTGGTGCTGGGTGCTGCTTTCTTCTTCGGTGTGCGCGATTTCCTGTCTGCTTTCGTGCGCACCGAAGGGGCGGCGGCAATGGCAGATGCAGGGATGGGCAAGGCGGAGAGATACGGTACAAGCGCTGTGCAGAGGTTCGAGAACTGAGTGCGCGGCAGCGTCCCTCCTCGCAAGTGAACAAATTTGGTGCAGGGATTTAACTCGTACCAGTTTATCGTTTTCAGCGTAAAGGTGGAGTTTTGGAAACTCACCGTACCATCGTGGACGGTTGGCTGCCCAAGTTCGGTGAGCATTCTCGCTGCTTTTTGCGCTTCGGCTCGGCTTTTGAATTTTGCAAAGTGATGTTCTTTGTATTTCAGAATGTAGCGCATCTCTGTGATAGTTGGACGGTTCGGGAATTTTTCGATTTCCTCTTGCACGGCTTCAATCCAGTACGGCACTTGCTGAACGGTGTGGAGTTTGGCAATTGTATCGAATTGCTCCGGCTTCGTGATTTTGCTCATTTCCTCCGCTTTGATGCGCCCCTGAGCAAAGAGAATTTTTGCAGCCTGTGGCGCAGAAATCATGCTGCTGTAATCGTCGCATTTCAGGTAGTACAGCGTCCGCGATTCCCTCTTGAAGCGGACGACTTGTACGTCTTCCAGCGTCTTTGTTCGCAGCGTCTCAAGCTGCTCGTCGGTGGGTCGCGTAATCCAGATAGATTCGCGGTTGATGCCCAGATACATCCGGTTGTTTTGGGCGTTGTGGGAGAAGGACAGTTTACTCATGGCAGTTACCTCTTGAAAAAAAAAACGGCAACGGTTGTTGCTTAGTTGTGGTGTTGCCGTTTTTGGGTTTGCGTCGTTAGATTCTTTGAATGTCGAGCGCCGTGATGCCTTCGCAGCAGAGAGCATCTTCAACGTTTTGCAGCATTTCGTCGTAGTCGCTGATGCAGTCCCATACTTCGATAGTTACGTCGTTTGTTACCTCGAACATTGCAGCGTATTCGCTGCCGATAGCGCGGCGAGCATCAGGCATTTGGCTATCGTTTTGGAGAATAATTTGGAGTTTCATGGCTTCACCTTTTGGCGTTAAGTTGTTGATATTCATATACTTAATTGATAAATACAAACTAACATTTTTTGTACTTTGTACCAAATAAAAAGCGAGGTTTTATGCGGTGTTTGAAAGATTTATTTTGCTGCAAACCGCATAAAACCTGAATAGCGAAATTTCCCCCGCGATACGATAATAGCGAAATTACGCTGGAAGCGCACAAATCCCTCAAAATGGGTGGTATGGCAATATGCAGAAAAACCATCGCCGCTTAGACGGGCTAGAAACAAGCAGAGGGCGCACGAGCGCATACGCCGACCGCACGGTTTGGCGCAGAATTACGCTGATGTTGCTGGTGTGAAACTAGCGGCATACAAATACATAGCACAAATACAATTTTGGTATTTCAATGGCAAAAAAACGCTCCAAAGCAAGAACTGGTGCGCCGAAGAAAGAAGCGACGGCGGAAGCGCCCGCTATTAGTACGAAAGCGCAGACTGCACGCAGCCCACGACACAAGCGCACCCCTGCGCAGCGTCAGCACGATTTAGAGGTAATTTCCGAAATGATTTTGCAGGGCGCGAAACAGTCCGTTATAGCGGACAAGCTCTCTATAACGCAGCAGCAAATCAGCTACGACCTCCGCGAAGTACGCAAGCGCTGGCAAACCAACTCAACGCTTTCGTTCGATAGCTATGTTGCCCAAGAGATGGAGAAACTCAACCTGCTGGAACGGGAATACTGGGACGGATGGAAGCGCTCGCAGCAGCCACGCAAGAATTCCTCCGTCTCTGTTCGTGAGCGCTCCGAAAGCGCTGTCAGCGAAAAAGAGGCAAAAGAAGAATCGCGTGACGGCAACCCCCGTTTTCTCGAAGGGGTGCTATTCGTTTTGGAACGCCGAGCACGGCTTATCGGTCTCGACAAACCGACACGCTCCGTTGTAACCGGCACTACTATTGACGCAAATAATCTGACCGATGAGCAATTACAACGCCTCGCTAATGGTGAGCCGCTCGAAGCCCTCTTCATGGCTACTCAGCCCGAAATTGCCGCCCGCAACGGTGCAGGCAATCGCCGAGCTGCAGTTGAGACAAAGGCGGCAAGCCGTCGCGCTCAAAACGCTCCTCGTCGTAGCAAGCGAGGATGATCGCGCAAGGCTTTCGCGCTATGAGCAACGATACCGCGCAATCACCAAACAAGGCTACGAAGCATTACAAGCAGCGCTGAGCGAAGAGACGCTGTTTGTGCTGTTTGGTGGTGCGAAAGGCGGCGGGAAAACTGGTACGAGCGTCCGCATTGCACAGGAACTCGTAACGCACTACCGCGATGGTCGAATCCCCGTGATGCGCCGGAACTACACCGATTTGCACGCTACAACCAAACAGTCGTTTTTGAAATTGTTCCCGCCGGAACTGATAGTACGAAAAACCGAATCAGTCTGGTACTGCGTAAACAACAATGAACTGTGGTTCTACGCCGCCGACCGCAGCAACGACCCTGACTATGAGAAAACGCGCGGTCTTGAGGTTTCGGCGGTTATCATTGACGAAATAAGCCAGTTTGACGAGGAGTTTTACGAGATTCTGCCGTCGCTGCTCCGGCACGATGCGTTTCATCTCGAAACTGGTGAGCCGCTCTCAGGATTTATTTACGCAACGACAAATCCAGTACCCGGCAAGAACTGGCAAAAGCGTATTTTTATAGACCCCGAAACGCGGGTAACAGACGGTTCGCACATTTACATCGCAGCGCTGCCGGACAACAACCCGCTTTTGCCGTCGCGCTACCTCTCGCGGGCATTTTCTACGATGTCGGAGACAATGCTGCGGATGCTGCGGTACGGTGATTGGGATGTGGAAGAAGCCGACTTCAAGGTCGTACTCCCAAGCGACTTGAAACGGCTCTTTACCAACGCAAAGCCGGATGCGGACATCATTGCACTCGGCATTGACATTGGGCTTGGCAAACCCGACGAAACAGTGGTGTATGCTGCTACTCGGAGCGGCGCATTTTTTGAGTATGCTGCATTTTGTGAGTACGATACGATGCGCCAAGTCGAGCGATTGTACGATATTTGCAGACAGGTATCCGAGCGGAACGGGAAGATTTGCATTGACGCGGGCGCGGTTGGCAAAGGCGTAGCAGACCGATTGCAACAAGCGTTTTACTCTGCGATTCAGCCCGTGATGTTCGACGAAAGAGCGATGGACGAAAACTATGCCTCTGCGTCGGCAAAGTACGGCAACCGTCGCGCACAAATGTACTTCCACGCCCGCGACCTCATCCAACAAGCAGCGCTGACCTTCGACGAGCGCCAGAGGCAAGGGCAAGAACCGGAAGTGCGCATTTCGCCCGACGAATTGCTGTACGAAGAACTGGACAATACCTATTACAAGCCCTCAGACGGCAAGTTTATGATTGAACCGAAGGACAATATCAAAAAACGATTAAAACGCTCCCCTGACCGCGCAGACGCCTTCGTGCTGTGCGTTTCAGCATACAAACAAGCGCGAACAGCAACCGAGTGGGTGTTACCGTCCTCCGTTG
>Ga0209174_10001837_pt1 | contig 14655 bp, 11 predicted proteins | sample JI91814BDNA_FD_187505 | JGI IMG/M metagenome (GOLD analysis project Ga0209174, IMG submission 187505) | Wastewater effluent complex algal communities from Wisconsin, to seasonally profile nutrient transformation and Carbon sequestration -... | ecosystem: Engineered > WWTP > Effluent > Algae...
TTATTTTTTCCGTGCAACCGGAAGTTTTACCAGGGTGGGTGTGAATAGTGTGACCCTTCGTGGCAGTGGCACTCCATTTGCTGCCGGTACCAATAATTTTGTCGTGAGCTTTGACAGTACATTTTGTGATGTACAGGTTACCGTTACCCAACCCGGAGTGGGTACCCTCGCGGGTTCTCCCAATGCCTGTGCCCCGATTACGGTGGCAGGCGGTTATACACCCGGTGCGGTGATGGGTGCTGGCAATACGGCCACTGTTCAGGTAAATGTAACCACGGCCGGAGCTTTTACGATTACTACTGATACTGTTGCGGGAGTCTGGTTTACTTATTCCGGAGCACTGGGTGCGGGAGCACAGCCGGTGGTACTAACAGCCAATGGCACGATACCAGCTGCTACCACAACAGGTGATAAAACTTTTAAAGTAAAACTCGGCACCAGTACCTGTACATTCCCGGTCACGGTAGCAGCACCTGGTGTTGCCACTTTGGGTGGAGCAGGCGGTGCCTGTACCCCGATCACCGTGAACGGAACCTATAATACAGGAACCGCCTTAGGAGCAGGGAATACCATTGTGGTGAATGTTACTGTTACCACACCTGGTGTGTTCAATATTACCACGAATACAGTGAACGGCTATAGTTATGCTTTTTCAGGAAATATAGCCGCAACCGGACCGATTACCCTGACAGGAACGGGTACACCTATAGCTGCAGGAACAGATAATTTCACGGTGACTCTCGCGGGCACTCCGGCCTCTACCTGTACTTTCTCCAATACGGTGAATGCAGCGGGTGTAGCAGTGTATACGGTGGATTGTGCAAGCGCCATCCAGGATGGATTATTTGAACAGGGCACTCAACTGAATGCATCAAATACAGTTGATATTACGGTCAATGTAACAACGATTGGTACCTATAGTATCACAACCACGGCTGTAAACGGCATGACTTTTAGTTCAGGACCTGGCACATTTACAGTTACCGGTCCGCAGACTGTTACTTTAAATGCAACAGGTACACCCACCACGGCCGGTAACAATACGATTACCGTGCCGGGAACAACGCCATGTACATTTGATGTAGTGGTGGATCCGCCATTGCCAACCTATCACTGGCAGTTTACGGTGACAAATGCGCCTTCAACTATTTACAGAGGAGAAAATGATTTTGTGTACCCACCTGGCTCTAACCCTCCCATACCTGGTTATTCCTTTGTATTGTTGGGATCAAATGCGTTAGGTTCTGATGTACTCGGAATAATTTTAGTTGATATAGATGGGGCAATTAATAACGGAGAAACCTATAGCACATCTGCCACTATCACTAATGCGGCTGCATTTAGTTATGAATTGCCTACACCATTGACCGATATATATTCAGCTGATCCGAGTATTACAGGTGCAACAATGACATTTACAGTAACCAATCATAATGTGGGTGCCAAGACCATTACCGGTACCTTCTCCGGAACTGCTAAGAATTCGGCGGGGCAGGTGATTACGATCACGACCGGTACTTTCACAGCTACCTATCCGTAAGAGTGAAATGTGAGAATGTGGAAATGTGGGTCCCGATAGCTATCGGGAGTGGGAATGCGAGAAATGAAATCTTTGAGACTGCTCAATAAATAAGCCAGCGACGTTTTACTTTGAAAGAATAAGTTTGACGTCGCTGGCTTTTATGTTTTAACTATTTCAATTCTTTCTTCCGGCTGGGTAAACTGAGTTTGATGTAACTAAGAAAAGTTTATGCTGAAGCTTAGTTCAATTTAGACGCGATATTTTTATTGAAAGTAATTCCTCAGAATCCTTTTTTCTTACCGCTTTCCAGTTCGGGCACTTTGAAATTATCCAGGGCACTTTTCTGACTGATCATTTTTTCGATATCCTCAATTTTACGGGGAGCGAAATGGGAGAGGAGTTCATAACCGGTTTCAGTAATCAGGAGGTCATCCTCGATGCGTACGGCAATGCTCCACCATTTTTTATCACAGGGACTTCCTTCTTGTATATAGATACCGGGTTCAATGGTAATCACCATGTCTTTTTGCAGGGTCTCGTAACTGCCGCGATCGTGTACATCCATGCCGATATGGTGACCTAATCCATGAGGGAAGTATTTTCCCACTTCTGATTTATCTTTAATGATACCCAGTTTTAATAATCCTTCCGCAATCACATCTTTAGCAGCTTTGCCTGCATCAGCCCACTTGGAACCATTCTTTAATGTTTTAAAAGCGGCTTCCTGTGCATCATATACCAGTTGGTAGATAGCTCTTTCTTCTGCAGAAAATTTACCATCAGCCGGTACCGTTCTGGTAACATCAGCCGTGTATCCATGGTACTCGGCCCCCACATCCATCAGCAGCATTTGTCCGCCGATTTTGGTCTTGGTATTCTCCATATAATGCAGCACACATCCGTTTTCTCCGGAACCAACAATAGAGCCATATCCAACTCCTTCGGCACCATATTTTTTATGTATATATTCATGCAGACCCTGAATTTCCAGCTCACTCATATCGGGGCGCAGGGCCTTCATCACTTCATTTTGTCCCTGGCAGGAAATCTCCACGGCTTTGCGGAGCAGGTCCAGTTCTTCGGGTGTTTTGATTTCTCTGAGCTGACCTGTGAGTTTGCTGAAGAGGCGGGGATCAAAACGGTTCTGCTGGGTCATTCTTTCCGGCATGGCGGATTTGGTCTTGAATAACTGGATCAGGTCAAAGAGATCACTTTTATCCCAACGGCTGTCCGGCACATCTTTGGGTAATTCTTCATACAATATTTTGGAGAACTTATTGAAATCAATATTTATGTCTTTGAACTGCTCTCCATTGTACACCATGGTAAAGCCCAGTTTTTCTTTGGCGCCTTCAGCTCCCAGTCTTTTACCGGTCCATTGTTCAGCCTGTGCATTTTTCTTTTGTACAATGAGCATTTCTTTAAAGCGGTTACCCAGCGAATCGGTTTGTTCTTCTTTGAAAATCAGGAGGAGGGAATGGGGTTCCCGGTAGCCGCTGAAATAATACATATCCGGGTTGGGGTGATAGAAATATTCCACATCATTAGAGAATGTGCGGGTGGGATAAGCAAAGATCACGGCCACTGAATTATCAGGCATCACCTGTCTCAAAGCCTCTCTTCTGCCGACATGAAAATCCCGGGGCAGGTAATCGGTGGGCAGGGATTCATCGTTGGATGGTGCAGGCTGGGCCATTAACTGACAGCCGAATACAATACCTAAAATTGGCAGGACAATTTTTCTCGGGATGGTCATTGTTATTGTTTTTGCAGATGAATGTAACTCAATTTTCCGCAGTGGAAAAAGGAAAAGGATGAACGGAAATGATCCCGCTTCTTGTCCGGCAGGCCCTTCTTTTTTTTGATTTCTAGCTACTAGTTATCGACTAATGACTGTTGACTGAAGACTGCTGACTGCTGACTGAAGACTGTTGACTGAAGACTGTTGACTGAAGACTGCTGACTGAAGACTGCCTACTCCTCCTCATCATCTTCGTAATAAGCATCTTCATTACTCCGGTAATGTTCTTCCCATTCCTTCACTTTTTCATCACTCAGGCATTCGATAATATCAAACAGCGGATCCTTCCGGAGTTTCCATTCGGTAGCCATTAAATCATCAAAACGCTGAATAAAGAGGCAATGGTCGGTTTCCACCGCCACTTTGATCAGGATGATCGGGGAGTCTTCCTTTTCTTTTACCAGGTAGTAACATCCGTTTTCCAGCAATTCATACGCGTACATACATCCTCCTTTTTTGAACTTTCATTTTCACATGCAGATGGTCAGCAATAGTAAACAGGTAGTAAGTAAATCTGAGAAGAATGGGTCAGGTGTGCCTTTCAAAATTAGGAATTTAGGGAGGGTTGAAATGGAAAGGGCGGGTAAAATTTTTGACAATTCATTAGAAAGTTAAATGGCTTAATATCAGTATATTATAAATTAAAATCCGAATAAATTGGACAGATCAGGGCCAAAAAAACTCCGGAATGAGGTATTCCGGAGTTCCGATGCAGAGATCCAGTTCAGAGACTGAATAGGCATCTCCGTTCGCAATCTTTTTTAGCCTTCGCATTTTTTTCCTGCGGACAACTGGCTTTTTTCTTGTTATTGAAGCTGGCAAAGGCCACAGCACCAATTCCTGCCATTAACAAAACAGCTACCAATGCTTTCTTCATAATGGATAATTTAGATATAAAAGATACGCATTATTCAAGATGCGATCAATTAAAATTGACCAATGGTTGATAGTCGTTGTCAGAGGCTGGTCAGTTTCATTTCCACCCTTCTGTTTTTGGCGCGATTGACTTCGGTATCATTGGGTGCCAGTGGCATATCGGGCCCGAAACCACGGATACTGATTCTGCCATCATCAATGCCTTTGGCTACCAGGTAATCTTTGCAACTGCGGACTCTTTTCAGTGAGAGTTCCCGGTTGAGGGCAGCACTGCCTTCTGAAGAAGTATGGCCCGAGAGTTGAATCTCCACCTGTATATTTTGCTTTAGAAAAGCAGCCAGTTTATCGAGTTCTGTCTTACCGGCTGGTTTCAATACTGCACTGTTCACATCAAACTGGATATTATTCAGGATGAGCTGATCACCTTCCTGCAATGTTTTATTATTAAAACTCAGTTTGCCGGAACGTTTCAATTCCAGTTCCAGGTTTTCATTGGTTTCTCCATCCACCACATCCACCTGTTTGAGCTGGGAGGAATAACCGGTATGACTGCCTTTGACGATATTCAGTCCGGCCGGAATATTTTCCATGGTAAAGAATCCTTCTGCATCTGCGATAGCCGAGCTGCCATCTTCCACTGATGCAATCGCTCCTGGAATCGGTTCCCGGGTATCCATATCAATGATTTTTCCGCGGATGCTTCCTTTGTAAATTGTACGGGGATTGATCAGCAGTTTGACAAAATCTATGGCAAAGCCATCGCCCACTTTTGATACCGGGTCATCAATTGAAATCACCAGTGAATCGCCACTCAGTTTTTGCAACAGTTCCGGGGTGAGTCGAAGGGTAATCAGTTTGCCGATGGGTCCGGTCTGATCAATCCGGCTGATCATTTTTTCTGCTTCGGTGAATCGAAGTCCGTTTATTTTAACCTGGAACTTTGATTTCATTGAAGGGGACTGGAAATCATCAATAAATAATTGCAGAGCTGCGGAGTCAACCTTGACTGACTTCACATCTGTCAGAGGGATACTGATGCTTTGAGGCAAATTGGCTGGTCGGCTGGTTGTTCCGGTATAACCATCACTCCCGAACATCCCGTTTTTAAAACTGCCGGGGATCATGATCCGGTCGGTTCCTCTGGCATCTGTTGTATTCACTTTCCAGGGAAAACCATGTGACCAGGTGGAACGACCGCTGAATGGATTGAAATCTGTATCAAATCCAAAACCGAGATTGTCGATATCCCCCACACGGATCATGAGGTCGGCCTCAGCCGTATTGCGGAGCACAAGCTGCTGCAGGCTCCAGTCACCATCATTTTCAGTGCTGCGCTGGGATTGGGCGGCCAATGATAATAACAGAAAGGGAAGGAGTAGTTTGAATATTTTCATACAGGAAGGTTTTGAGCAAGTTACTATATTCAGTGATGGCGTTCTGTTACCTGATTGTGTAAGAAATGATCAAAGTTGAAAACCCTTTAATCCCGGTTTTCGGTTGGCTTCAGCCATTCGGACGGTTTGCTCCAGCCTTGCATTTCTTGTTTCCGGTTTTTTAGCACTGTCAATCCATGATAAAAACTGTTTGCGGATACTCATGGAGAACTGCTGAAAATGGATACCGGCCTTTTTATTCCGCTTCAGCATTTCAGCCAGATCCTTCGGAATGGTATTCGCAGCGGCATGCTGATCGGAAACGCTGAGTGTTTCCCAACTCCCGTTTTCTTTTGCCCTTTGAATGGCGGTCATCCCTGCAGGCATCATTTGTCCGGCCTGAATCAGTTTCGTTACCCTCAGTTTATTCAATTGGCTCCATACGCTTTTGGGTTTTCTCGGGGTAAATTTCAACATGGATCTTTCGGCATCCAGTTTCCGGGGTAAACTGTCGATCCAGCCAAAACAAAGGGCTTCTTCTACTGCATCATCATAAGGGACCCTGGGTTTACCGCTTTCTGCCTTATAAAAAACCATCCAGATGCCAGGGGCTTTTTGATGATTTTTTTCCAGCCACTGTCGCCAGGCCTTTCTTGTTTTTGGATGAAAACTTTTATATTCTGTTACGGGCATGTATAAAATTAAAAATAAAACCCTGTTTTTTACAGGGCTTTATCTAAAAATACAGGTGCATTTTGAATTGCTACCAGAATGCCATTAGTTTATTTTTCTCTGTCTGACGGATCGGGTGCAAACAGGATTTTACTTTTTATCAGGTTCTCGGTCAGCAGCTGCCCGTATGTATGCGCCAGTGAATTCCGGGAATTGGTATCAAAACTGCGGCTTCGGGCAGAATAGATCAGCTTTCTGGCAGCGATATCATAGAAATTATTTTCCCAGTAATATTTTGTTTCTTCCGTAAAGTAGCCCGGTGTATAAATCCGCTCGCTTACTTCCGTAAGATAACGGTCGAAGCGGCCATAGCGGGTATAATAAGCATGGTCGGTCACCCTGCCGGGAACATAGACCTGTTCCTTTTTTTTATCCAGCAAGACAATCGTCATTACTGCATCATAACCTTTGTTGGCAATGGCTGCCTTGGCCCTGGCACTATCTCCCTTTACAAAAGTTCCGGGAGGAAAAACCTGATTGGCAGCGACAGCATTATAACCCAGATTATAGAGGTCCACAGCCAGGTGGTTTTCAATTTTTATCTGTAATTCATTGTCTGCCGGTGTCAGAACACCCAGCACCAGGATCTTTTTGTATTTAACTGGCGCATGACCGGGATCGGTCCAGGTCTGCATGATTTTGCTGGGTTGACAGGCTGCCAGCAGGAACAATATTGGAAGAAGGAGCTGCTTTTTCATAGTGGCTTTTTTCTGCCTTAAAATTAGTTCTCCACAGAGGGGATTTCTGTGAGTCTGGTCATTGGGAATCAGGAGTTTTATCAATGTTGTTTTTTCCACATTGGTTAATAACTCTGAATCGGCCTTGGAACCTCTGTTTTGTTATATTTGCCCACAACCCGACGAAATGCCTCCCTGTTGGGAGGTTTTTTGTGAGAATAGGTATTGGGTTAGGACGGCAGGTACCGGTTGGAAAGGACCTGACTAAGGGTTACACATTAATTTTAGCATTTAAAACTCCCTGAAGGGATTGTGAGTATGGCAAAAGAGAAAGAAACAGCCAATCTTTTTGATTACGACGAGAGTAGTATCAAATCACTCGACTGGAAAGAACATATCCGCCTGCGGCCGGGAATGTATATTGGAAAGCTGGGAGATGGTTCATCTCCCGACGATGGGATTTATGTGCTGGTCAAGGAAGTGATTGATAACTGTATTGATGAGTTTACCATGGGACATGGTAAAACAGTGGAGCTGATCATCGAAGGAAAGCAGGTGACGATCCGTGACTTTGGAAGAGGGATTCCCCTGGGCAAAGTGGTGGATGTGGTGAGTAAGATCAATACCGGTGCCAAATACGACAGCAAGGCTTTCCAGAAATCAGTGGGCCTGAATGGAGTGGGTACAAAGGCGGTGAATGCATTGAGCCATTATTTTAAAGTGACTGCCATCCGGGAAGGAAAAGAAAAGACAGCAGAATTTGAAAGAGGGGTACTGATCAAGGAACACAAGGAAGCCAAAACCACAGAACAAAACGGTACGCTGGTTACTTTTATCCCGGATGAAACGGTATTTAAAAATTTCCGTTTTCTTCCCGAATTCCTCGAGAACCAGATATGGAATTATTGTTTCCTGAATGCAGGGTTGAAAATTTTGTTTAACGGGAAATCATTTGTCAGCAAGAACGGGCTGCTTGATTTATTACAGCGCAAGACCAATGAAGATGAAATCCGTTACCCGATCATTCACCTGATTGGCAATGATATTGAAGTGGCCATGTCCCATACCAATGATTACGGGGAGGACATTTACAGTTTTGTAAACGGTCAGCATACTACGCAGGGAGGTACCCACCAGCAGGCGTTTAGGGAAGCGTATGTAAAAACCATCCGCGACTTTTTCAAAAAGGATTATGATGCTTCCGATATCCGTACAGGGATTGTTGCCGCTGTATCTGTAAGGGTGGTGGAGCCGGTATTCGAAAGCCAGACCAAGACCAAACTGGGTTCCGTGAATGTGGATACGGAAGGGCCCAGTATGAAACAGTTTGTAGGTGATTTCCTCGCAAAAGAATTGGATAATTTCCTCCATAAAAATTCCGCGATTGCCGAAGCCCTGAAAAAAAGAATTGAGCAGAGTGAAAGAGAGCGCAAGGAAATGGCAGGGATCAAAAAACTGGCCAATGAAAGAGCCAAAAAGGCCAACCTGCATAACCGAAAACTCCGCGACTGCCGGTTTCATATGGATGACGAACCACCGGTAAAAGGAAGGGAAGAATATATCGCCAAACAAAATGAGTCTACCATCTTCATCACTGAGGGAGATAGTGCCAGCGGATCCATCACCAAGGCAAGGAATGTGGAAACACAGGCTGTGTTCAGTTTAAGAGGTAAGCCGCTGAACTGTTTTGGTCTGACCAAGAAAGTGGTGTATGAAAACGAAGAATTTAATTTACTGCAGCATGCCTTGAATATTGAAGAAGGACTGGATGGCCTGCGGTATAACAATGTGGTAATAGCAACCGATGCGGATGTGGACGGGATGCATATCCGATTGCTGCTGATGACTTTCTTCCTGCAGTTTTTCCCCGACCTGGTGAAACATGAAAAAGTGTATGTGCTGGATACTCCCTTGTTCAGGGTGCGGAACAAACAGGAAACCATTTACTGTTATGATGAGCAGGAGAAACAGGCGGCGATGAAAAAACTGGGCAGTAAACCGGAAGTCACCCGTTTCAAAGGTTTGGGAGAAATCAGTCCGGATGAATTTGCACAATTTATCGGGCAGGGCATGCGAAAACAACTAATGCGACTGGAACAGGGAGACCATATTCAGCAACTGCTGGAATATTATATGGGCAAGAACACACCGGACCGGCAGGAGTTTATTATTAATAATTTGAAAGTGGAGTTGGATGAGCCGGTAGAGAGTTAGGAATTAGGTATTAGGAATTAGATATTAGGAATTGCAACAAACAGAGAAACTTTTAGAAATATATCGACGCATACAATAAAGAAAACTGGAAATAATTGTTTTAATACCCAATACCCAATACCCAATACCCAATACCCAATACCCAATACCCAATACCCAATACTTGCTTCTTCCAACGATGTTTGAATTTCACGCCGATAGAAAACGATACTTTGACATTCAGGTACTGAATGCGGAAAAGTATGTGATTCCCTTTATCGGTGAGAAGTTTCCGTTAAAGCCGGGGATGCGGGTGCTGGAGATCGGTTGCGGAGAAGGCGGGGTATTGAAGGCGTTTATCAATAAGGGTTGTGAAGGAGTAGGGGTGGAATTGGACCTGCCCCGGGTGGAAGATGCCCGGAAATTCATGGCGGAAGACCTGGCAGCGGGAAAGATTAAATTTGTATCGAAAGATATTTATCTGGTGGATCCGGCCACAGAACTGAATGGGCTGTTTGATATCATTGTATTAAAGGATGTGATCGAGCATATCCATGACCAGCCCAAACTGATTGGCTGGATGAAGCATTTTTTAAAACCTGCTTCAGGAGATTATCCGGGAGGAATCATATTTTTTGGTTTTCCTCCCTGGTATATGCCTTTCGGTGGTCATCAGCAAATATGCAAATCCAAAATTTCCAGGCTGCCCTGGATCCATTTGCTGCCAAGAGGGCTTTATCGTTGGATACTGACCCAAAAGAAAGAACCGGTAGCAGACTTAATGGAGATCAGGGATACTGGAATCAGTATTGAACGTTTTGAAAGGATTTGTAAGAAAGAAGGGTATGCTTTTTTGCATCACCGGCATTACCTGCTGAACCCTATTTATGAATGGAAATTTGGATGGAAACCAAGGACACAGGGTATATTGATCAAGGCAATTCCTTTTTTCAGGAATTTCCTGACCACCTGTGTGTACTATATCATTACAGTAAAAGCAAAGCCTGCACCCTGACAGGTATTATTCATTATTAAAATGAAGCCGGTAAAAGGGAACCGGTCTCACCCGCTGATAGCGGATTGGAATATGATACATGTCGTTTTCAATGAAAGTGAAGTGGACCTGATGAGGACCGTGATGGAACACGATGAAACGCTGAAAGGGGAAGTGATGCTGATCAGGGATGATTTTGCAGTAGGTCCGCTTGCAGCAATTGATACCGATGCCGGCTGGCAGGCCAGGCTGGACTGGTGGAAAGAAATATCAATCGGTTCACCTTATGTGAATGCCCCCGCTTTATTTGATGACAGGGAAACCGTGAAGGACCTGAAAGCAAGACTGGATGCCAATCCGGAAGAAGAAATGTGGATCTGGATGGGACAGAACCAGCATGATGTGACGGGCTATTACTGGCTCATGCCTCAGTTCCGGAATTACCAGGGTCGGGTGATGGTCTTGTATATGAACAATCTTCCCTTTATCAACGACAAGGGTCATATTTTTTATCCTTCCTGGCTGCATGAAATTCAGCCTAAAGAATTCAGCAAGGCGAAGAAACTGGCCCGGCCCATTACCCTCAGTGAATATGAGATTGATCCGGATGAATGGCGCAGGATTGCAGATGAAAATGCCGTGGTGAGAATACTGGAAGGCGGTAAAAAGATTGTTGGCAAGGAAGAGAGTTTTTATGACGGAGAAATTCTGAAAAACATCACGGGCGAATGGCAGAAAGCCACCCGGGTACTTAGTAATACCCTGCACCGGATGAAAATTAAAACCGGTGATATCTTCATCATGTGGCGGATGAAACAGCTGATCAGGGAAGAGCGGATACTGGTAACAGGAGATGCGGAGAGAGCCTGGAAAGATTTTGATGTAAAGAAAGCAGATGGTAAGCAGGGTGAAATCGAATTTGTGAAAGAAGAAAGCGCCGGTTAGTTAACTGACAAATACGGTCGCTATTGAACAAAGCAAGGACAGACGAAAGATTGTTCGGGTCATTTCTAGAAGAAATTTTCTATGAGCACAAAAAACAAAGCAGCGGATTTTCAGCACAATGATTCAGGAATCCATGGTCAATATAAAACATGGTTCCTTGATTATGCTTCTTATGTAATTCTGGAAAGAGCCGTTCCGGCGATCGATGATGGATTGAAACCGGTGCAGCGCCGGATCCTCCATGCCATGAAGGAAATGGATGATGGCCGTTTCAACAAAGTGGCCAATATCATCGGACAGGCCATGCAGTACCATCCGCACGGAGATGCCAGTATCGGGGATGCCCTTGTGAACATGGGACAAAAAGACCTGCTGATTGATACCCAGGGTAACTGGGGTGATGTACGAACCGGAGATGATGCGGCTGCTGCCCGTTATATTGAAGCAAGACTGAGCAAGTTTGCGCTGGATGTGGCTTTCAATGCCAAGACCACCAACTGGCAACTGAGTTATGACGGCCGTAAGAATGAACCCGTGACCCTGCCGATGAAATTCCCGCTCCTGCTGGCGCAGGGTGCAGATGGTATTGCGGTAGGACTTTCCACTAAAATCCTTCCACATAATTTCTGTGAACTGATTGATGCGGCGGTGAAATACCTCAGGGGCAAAAAATTTGATCTGTATCCTGATTTCCTCACCGGGGGGATGATTGATGCCGGTGAATATAATAATGGCCGCAGGGGTGGAAAAGTGAAAGTGCGGGCCCATATTGAAGAACTGGATAAAAAAACGCTGGCCATCCGCAGTGTGCCTTATGGGGTAACCACTACCCAGATGATGGAATCCATTGTAAAGGCCAATGACCAGGGCAAGATCAAGATTAAAAAAGTAACGGATAACACAGCCGCTGAAGTAGAAATTCAGGTAGATCTGGCGCCGGGTATTTCTCCCGATATCACGATAGATGCTTTGTATAAATTCACCGATTGTGAGATTTCCATTTCGCCCAATGCCTGTGTGATCGTGGATCAGAAACCGCAATTCCTGGGCGTACAGGAATTATTAAAACTCTCGGTTGACCGGACCAAGGAATTGCTGGAAAAAGAATTGCAGATCAGACTGGGTGAGTTGCAGGAAAAATGGCATTATACTTCTCTGGAAAAAATATTCTTTGAAGAAAAGATCTACAAGGAACTGGAGAAGAAACACGAGACCTGGGATAAAGTCCTGGAAGCAATTGACAAGGCATTCACGCCTTTCAAAAAACAACTGAGAAGGGATATTACCAGAGAAGATATTATCAAGCTGACAGAAAAACCGGTTCGCCGGATTTATAAGCTGGATATTGACGAACTCAATGCGCAGATTAAGGGACTGGAGGCGGAGATCAAACAGGTGAAACATGACCTGGCGAACCTGGTTGATTTTGCGGTAGCCTATTATGAAAACCTGCTTAAAAAATACGGGAAGGGCCGGGAACGTAAAACGGAGATCAAGCAGTTTGAAGTGATTGAAGCCAAAAATGTGGCTATTGCCAATGCCCGTTTGTATGTGAACCGAGAAGAAGGGTTTATCGGCACCGGTTTGAAAAAAGATGAATTTTTGTTTGAGTGCTCCGATCTGGATGATATCATCGTTTTCACCAAAAGAGGTATCATGAAAGTGGTGAAAGTGTCGGATAAAACTTTTATCGGAAAGGATATCCTTCATACCGCAGTCTTTCAGAAAAATGATGAACGTACCACCTACAATATGATTTATGTGGATGGGGAAAGCGGAAAGAGTTTTGCCAAGAGGTTCAATGTGACCGGAGTAACCAGGGATAAAGAATACGATCTCACCAAGGGACATGAAAAAAGCAAAGTGCATTATTTCAGTGTCAACCCCAATGCAGAAGCGGAGCTGGTCAAGATCGCCTTATCTTCTTCCAGCAGTGCAAGGATCAAGGAATTTGATTTTGGCTTTTCTGATCTGGAAATAAAGGGAAGGGGAAGTCTGGGTAATACTGTTACCCGCTACCCGATTAAATCGGTGAAACTGAAAGAAGCAGGGATATCTACCATTGCCGGTAAGAAGCTTTGGTTTGATGAACAGTTCGGGCGTTTGAATACAGATGAAAAAGGGCAGTACCTCGGCATGTTTGATGGGGAGGATAAGGTACTGGTCTTTTATCGCGATGGAAATTATGAAGTCACCGATCAGGAACTTACCCAGAAACTGGATGCGGAGAAACTCATTCATATTGAAAAATTCAATCCGGAGAAAGTGATTTCGGCCGTATATGTAGATATGAAGAACAAACAGTTCATGGCCAAGCGTTTCCGGATTGAGACCACCACGCTGAAAAATAAATTCCTCTTTATCAAAGAAGGGGAGGGCAATTATGTAGAAACGGTGACTACCATCGCAGAACCGGTGCTGGCCATGCAACAGGGCCGGGGTGCCCAGATTAGAAAAGGGAAGCTGAAAATTGCCAAAATCGCTGAAATCACCAATTATAAAACAGTTGGCACTAAATTGGCAGACTTCAGTAAATCGACCGAAATGGAATGGGTGAAAACGAATGAGGATCCTAATCAAACGGAACTATTCCAATAGGTTATCACCTTAAATACATTTGAGTATGACGCTGGAACAAATCCTCGTGATCATCCTTATTGGTGCGGCTGCCGGCTGGCTGGGAAGTTTTTTGGTAAAGGGTCGTGGTTTAGGCCTGGTTGGAAATGTAATAGTGGGTATCCTGGGTAGTTTTGTGGGGAGCTGGATATTGCGCGAATTAAAAGTAAGTATTGGCAGTAGTCCGCTGGTCAATGCCATCCTCACCGGTGCCATTGGTGCTTTTGTGATCCTCTTCGTGGTGAGTTTATTTACCGGAAAGTCCTAGTCTAATTTTTCTTTTTTCGGATACGAATGGTGGCATTTTTCTCCAGGTTACTGGATAACCTGAGTTCATGTCTGTTCTTGCCATCCGAAATAACGATCAAAGCGGTATTAGGTGGGATCAGTCCGAGGTTTTCTGCAAACATGGATATTTCATTATACTCCAGTGAACCATCAACAGGGAGGCTGAGTTTAATGGACTTATGGGTCAGCTTCTGGCTGAAGAAAAGCAGTTCCTTATTGTAGAAAAGGGAAATAATATCGCCGTCAATTTCACCATTGTCATAAATGGCCAGCTGAACCGTGTCTGATTCCACTTCTATTTCATTCACGATTTCGTTCTTTCTTTCCGTGTACTCTTTCTCTATCACATAATTCACCACTTTACGCGGGATCACCTGGGCCTGCACCAGGGTGTCATTTACGCCGGGTTTCCAGACCTGGTAAGTTTCTTTGTATTCACTGATGGCTTTGAGTACGGAGTCTTTTTTGCTGATATCTGCATTCATCTCAAAGTCAAAACGAATATCGGCACAGGTATACTGATACCCCGGCAGCGCTTTGAATGCGCCGGTGAGGTTGGATCCTGCCTGGGAAACCCGCAAGGTGGCCTGCAGGGTCATCATACAATCCACTTCAAAATCTTTGATAGAAGAGATCGG
>Ga0209174_10001840_pt1 | contig 14638 bp, 10 predicted proteins | sample JI91814BDNA_FD_187505 | JGI IMG/M metagenome (GOLD analysis project Ga0209174, IMG submission 187505) | Wastewater effluent complex algal communities from Wisconsin, to seasonally profile nutrient transformation and Carbon sequestration -... | ecosystem: Engineered > WWTP > Effluent > Algae...
GAAGCGAGCGGAAGGAATCTGACTCATCTCATTTCACTTCTAGCGACACGGTCGGAGACTCGACGCGCCCGAGCCATGTGTTCGGGCTCGGGTGGTCATACATCAGGCTGGACTTCGTGACCTCGTAGACCGCATGCAGTATGCCCAGAAAGAGGAGAAACAGCACCAGGCCCCTTTTGTGACAACGACGGTAGCCCCCCAATTCCCGGCAAGTCAAGCCGGTTCCCGCTCGGTCTCCGGCATGGCCGCTGGGTGCCGCTCACGGCGGAGCTTGGCAGCGCTCGGGCGCGCATGGGCGGATGAATTCTCCTTCGATGGATAAAAGCTCAGCTCACGGCAATCCGGGCGCGACCAATACCAGCGTGTCCCCGATCATGGCGTCGATTGCGTAGCCGAGCTGCCAGATCTCGAAGAGCGGCACAAACGGGTCCGGCAGGTCTGCCACGGGCTTCGCCACGTCGCCGAACCGGTAGCCATACAGCGCCGCGGAGTGCCACAGCTCGGACGCCGAGATCTCCCGCGTGAGCCGGCCGTAGGCCGTGGCGTCAGTGAAATCGCGGCCGCTCGGCCACGGCCGCCGCGGCACGTCCTCGTGTATGACCCATGCGGGCTCGCCGTCTCCCCACACGGTCGTGTCAGCATTCTCGTGCACCCCGAGCAGCCTGCCGTGGAGGACGGCCGTGGGCTCCCGCGGCGACCTGGCCAGTAGGTCGTGCTTCGTCAGTGGCCCGACGCGCCATCGCAGCCGGGAAGCCGTCCCCGCGCCAGACATCGCCAGGCGCGCGGCGAACTCGAGCGCGAGAGCCTCCACGGCCGCCACACCCGTCGCGTCCGATCCGATCGCCACGCACGCGCCGACAGTGGGTGGATGCCGATGCGACTGGCCGTCCGGGTGTTCGAACGATCGCCGCGGATCGTGCACCCACTCGGGAGGGATCACGCCCCTCTGCGCCAACGCCCCCCAGGCCGCGCCCGGATCAATGATCCCGCTGACCGCCGCCCATGCGGCCTCAAACCCCGGCCGTGCGGGTCGCAGGACGTGCTGCACGAGTCGTGCATAGTCGAGGTCCATTAAGGATCGTCTATCTCCAACCTGCGTGTGCGTACCGCATGCGCGCAGCGGGGTCAAGCGGAGATCGGGGGTTCCTCGGTCTGGCCAGATCTGACCACACGCCCCCGATGATCAAGTATCGCTTCGTCCTCTATCGGCACGACAACGACACTGGCCATCCCCGCCAACACCTCCGCACATCGTCGGAGGAAGTGTCGGCCGCCAGGCAGGGTGTTGGCTCGAAGTTCATATGCTGACCGTCGTCGATTCGCGACGACCAACAGACTGAATTTGTGCATATGTTGCCGAGAGTGCTCAACATGTCAGATTATGTGCAGGCGCTCGGGCGATAGCTGAAGCAGGTTGCCGAGCAGCGGCAGCCCGCCCGAGGCGCTCGGGAGCGTGGAGAGCTTCCGGCCGGCAGACGTGGTCTGGGTAGTCATGGATTGCGCCTATCTCGCGAGTTTAGCGCGATTTCTTGGCGCAAGCCGTGGTTACAGCCCCGTCACCTGGCGCAGATAGTTGCGCGCCAGCTTGGCGTTGACGAGCGGGTTCGCCTTGGCCGGGTCCTGCTCCGCCTCGACGACCAGCCAGCCCGCATAGTCATTTTCGGCCAGTATTTGCAAGATGGCCGGGAAATCGACGCTGCCATCGGGATCACCGGGGACCGCGAACACCCCGGCTTCGATCGACTGCTTGAAGGACAGGTTGTTGCGCAGCGCTTCCTCCATGATCGGGCGGCGGATGTTCTTCAGATGGAGGTGCTTGATGCGCGCGGCGTAGGTGCGGGCAAAGCTCACCGGGTCATCGCCGGCGAAGGTGATATGGCCGGTGTCGAGCAGGAAGAACACTCGTGTCGGATCGGTCATGGCGGCCAGGCGATCCACATCCGCGCGGCTCTGCACGCCCGTGCCCATGTGGTGGTGATAGCAGACCCGCATGCCGGCGTCGGCAGCGATGTTTCCAAGGAGGTTGAGGCCGGAGGCCAGCGATTCCCACTGCTTGTCGGTGAAGATCGGACGGTTGGCAAACAGTGCCACCGGCTGCTGATGCACCGAGTGCCCGAGCTCCGCCACGACCAGGTCGGTGCCGCCCATGGCCTGGATGAAGCGCAGCTGGCTCTCGAACTCATGCAGCGTGTTTTCGTACATTTTCTCGACGGTGAAATAGGTGCTGGCCCAGGGCTCGGTGACCCGCAGGCCGCGCAGTCCAAGCTCGCGCTTCAGTACCTCGATGTCGGCCGGGTACTTGTGTCCGACGCTGCAGCCTTCGAAGCCGGCGAGCGCCATTTCGCTCACGCACTGCCCGAACGGAATGCCGATGTCGATGTCCAGAAAGTCATCATTCCACCATAGCGTTGGGGTGACGCCGAAGAAGACCTGGTCGCGACGGAGCTTGGGCAGACGTGAAGACATGAGCATTACTCCTACAGGATTTATACGCCGCGCAGGAGCTCGGCGACCAGGCCGGTCCACCCGGTCTGGTGCGAGGCCCCGAGGCCGGCGCCGTTGTCGCCATGAAAGTACTCGTAAAAGAGTATGAACTCGCGAAACTGCGGGTCGTCTTGAAACAGCGATGTGCCGCCGTATACCGGCCGTTTGCCGTCGGCGCCCCGCTCGAATATGCTGATCATGCGTTGCGCCAGATCGGTCGCGACCTCGGCCAGCGTATGCTGCTTGCCCGAGCGCACCGGGTACTCCACGGTGAATCCATCGCCGAGGAAGTCATGGAAGGCGCGCAGGGTCTCGATCAGCAGAAAGTTTATCGGGAACCACACCGGCCCGCGCCAGTTGGAGTTGCCGCCAAATACGCCTACCGACGACTCCGCCGGCTCGTACTGCACCGTGAGGGCGGCCCCGTTGACGTCGAGCGAGTAGGGAGGATTCTGATAGACGCGCGAGATTCCGCGGATTCCGTGCGGCCCGAGGAACTCCTGCTCATCGAGCACCCGCGCCAGGATGCGCCGCAGTCGATCTGGCTTAACGAAGGACAAAAGGTGCCTTTTCCCGGTCCCATCCTGCGTCGACACCGCCTGATCGAGCAGCTCCGGATGCAGGTTGACGAACCAGCGGATGCGGTCCTGCAGCTCTTGCGTGGTGTCCGCCTGGGCCTGGCTCTCATTGAAGGTCATGACCGGGAACAGCGCGATGATACCGACCAGCGAGCGCAGCTTGACCGAAAGGTACTGATCCGGATCACTGCCGGCGGCCCCGACCTTGAGGACATCATAGAAGAAGCCGTCGGTATCGTCCCACAGGCGCGCCTGGCTGCTGGAGCGATGCTCGATGCTGTTGAGCGCATCGGCGATGAAGACGAAGTGTTGGAAGAACTTGCTCGCTAGACGGCTATACTCGGGCTGGCCGTGCTCCGACAGTTTGATCGCCATCTCCATCATGTTCAAGCAGAACATGCCCATCCAGCTCGTGCCGTCGGACTGGTAGAGCTCCACCTTGCGCCCAATCTGCTCCTCCACGGAGCTTAGGTTGCTGCGGTCGATGATGGAGATGTTGTCAAGACCCAAAAACCCGCCCTGGAACAGGTTGTTGTCGTCGGAGTCTTCGCGGTTGGTCCACCAGGTGAAGTACAGCAGGCAGTACCGGAACATGTCCGTGAGGAACTCGATATCGCCGTCGCCGCCGTGCATCTCCTTTTCGATCGCGAAGATGCGCAACGCGGCCCAGGCATGCAGCGGCGGGTTGACATCGCCGAACCCCCACTCGTAGGCAGGCACGGCTCCTGCCGGCGACATGAACCACTCGCGCGCCAGGATGAGAAGCTGGTTCTTGGCGAACTGCACATCGAGCCGCGAGATCACCACCGACTGGAAGCACAGGTCCCACGAGGCGAACCAGGGATACTCCCAGATATCGGGCATGGACAGGATGTTGCTGGCGTAAAAGTGTACCCAGTCCCTGTTGCGCGTGCGGCCCGCCGGCGGAGGCGGCTGCGTCGGATCGCCCGCGAGCCAGTCACTCACCACGTAGTAGTAGTACTGCTTGCTCCACAGCATGCCGGCGTACGCCTGCCGCTGTATCGCCTGCCGCTCTGAGCTTAGCCCCGCCGGCCCGATCGCGGTATAGAACTCGTCGGCCTCGGCGATGCGCGTCGAGAAGGTGGCATCGAAGTCCGATCCGAACGGCGCGGTGAGGCCGAGATCAGCGGAGAGCCGCAGGCGCAGCTGGATGGTCTCTGCGGCCGCGAGCTGACGGCGATACACGGCGGCTCCCTTGGTGCCGGTCAGGGCTGGATTGACGGTGTCCTTCCCTTGCACGACATGGTCGTTGATACCGTCCTTGGGATACGGCGTGCTCTGCGCGGTGCCCCAAAGGCGCTGCGAGTTGGACTCGTTTTCGACGAAGTACAGGTCATCGGGCGCGAGGCAGTAGAGCATCATCGGATCGATGTTCGTGCTCGTATCCGACGGTGTGGTCGAAGCAGCGGCCGGCGTGGCGCGAATCGTCGCGATCCCACCGCTGCCGCTGACGCGCTGACCGGCCAGGGTCGGTTTGCTGGCGTCCTTGGTCCACGACCAGGTGTTGCGGCAAGACAGCGTAGGCAGGAGCTGGATCATCGCCGGGTCGGGGCCGCGATTGGTGACCGAGATCCGGATCAGGATGTCCTGCGGCGCCGCCTTGGCATATTCCATCTGTACGTCGAAGTAGCGGCTCTCCGCAAACACGCCGGTGTCGACGAGCTCGTACTCGAACGCGTGCGGATCGGTGTTCTTGCGGCGGCGATTCTCCGCCACCAGGTCCTCGTATGGAAAGGCGCGCTGCGGGTATTTGTACAGCCACTTCATGTAGCTGTGGGTGGGCGTGTTGTCGAGGTAATAATAGTACTCCTTGACATCCTCGCCGTGGTTGCCCTCGCCGTTGGTCAGGCCGAACAGCCGCTCTTTGAGGATCGGGTCCTGTCCGTTCCACATCGCCAGGGCAAAGCAGAGCCGTTGCTTGTCATCGGAGATGCCGCCGAGGCCGTCCTCGCCCCAGCGGTAGGCGCGGGAGCGCGCATGATCATGCGGCAGGTAGTTCCAGGCGTCGCCGCCGGCGCTGTAGTCTTCGCGCACAGTGCCCCATTGGCGCTCGGAGAGATACGGTCCCCATAATACCCACCGGGTGTCGCGGTTGCCCGAATAGGCTGCCTGGATGCGCTCTGCTTCCTTCCCCGTGATCATGGCCTGTCCTTGGGATTTTCCTTGGTTCCTACATTGGCCGATAATTGAGCGGATGAAGCGGTGCGCTCGACCAGCTCGAAGGCACGCAGCGCCTCACCGACGCTCCAGGCCTGGGCGATGCAGCCGCGCGGCGAGATCGGCGTGTCGCCATCGAAGATCTCGCTGATCGTTCCGAGCCCGGCGGCAAGCAGGTGATCGCCGAGCGGCTCCAGCAGTCGAAGAGCGGCGGCCGGGTCGTTGTAGACGCGCAGATGCGCGGTCACAAACGGTCCAAGGAGCCAGGCCCAGACCGTGCCCTGGTGATAGGCACCGTCGCGCTGCGATTGGTCTCCGCCATACGACCCCTGATACTCGGGCTCTGACGGAGCCAGCGAGCGCAGACCGTACGAGGTAAGGAGAGAGCGCGCGCAGGCGTCTACGACGGCGCGCGCCCGCTCCCCCACAAGCAGGCTGTCGGGAAGAGAGACGGCGAGGAGCTGATTGGGGCGAAGCGCGGCCTCAGTGCCGTCCGGACCATCGAGGACATCGTAGCAGTAGCCGGCCGCCGCGTTCCAGAAGCGGCCAAACCCGCTCTGCGCCGCCTGCGCCATGGACTGATAGGGCTCGGTCGATTCCCCGAGGCGGCCGGCGAACTCCACCATGGCGCGCAGCGCGTTGTACCAGAGCGCGTTCACCTCGACAGGCTTGCCGATCCGCGGGGTGATCACGCGGTCGCCCACCTTCGCATCCATCCAGGTAAGCTGCACGCCGGCTTCTCCGCCACGCAGCAGGCCGTCGGCGGGATCGACGCGGATTCCGTAGCGGGTGCCCTTTACGTGCCAGTCGATGATCCCCTGCAAGGTCGAGTACAGATCGCGCAGGAGTCGGTCATCCGAGGTGGCGGCGTGATAGGCGCGGATCGCCTGAAAGTACCAAAGCGTGGCGTCGATGGTGTTGTATTCGGGCTGCGCCGTGGCGTCGGGGAATCGATTCGGCAGCATCCCCTGATTGACGTAGCCGGCGAAGGTCCGCAGGATGGGCTCGGCGATGGCTGGACGGCCGGTGATAAGCGACAGACCGGGCAGGCTGATCATCGTGTCGCGTCCCCAGTCTTCGAACCAGTGATAGCCGGCGATGACGCTCTTTCCATCCGGCCGCTCGGGCGTGGGTCGATCGACGACGAACTGGTCCGCGGCAAGGACCAGATGCTCCACCCAATCTGGGGCGGCGGTGGAGGAGGAGCGGGCCTGCCGCCAGCTGCCAAGGAGCGCCTGATCGCGGCTGCGGCGGCGGGCCAGCGCGTCGGGGTCGAGCGCGGCGTTGTCCTCGGCGGTGGCGAGAAAGAAGAGGGTCTCGCCGGGCGCGATGATGGCAGTGAAGGTCGCCGCGTGGACGTGATCGTCGCGATCCAGAAGTCCGCGCTCGGCTTCGGCGGAAAGGTCGAAGTCGCGATAGAGCTCGCCGACGATCGTGGCCTCGCCGGCGGCGATTCGCAGCTGCAGCGGACGCGCATCGCTGCTCCCGGCCGCCACCTGAATCCCTCCCGGAATGGCGGTGATGCGGGCCGGCCAGGCGACCTGGCCGGTGTTGTGGAAGACACGGTTGTCAACGATCGCGCGCGCGCTGAGTGCGATCGGCTCGCGCGCCGAGAGCGCCGTATAGGCGATATAGGTCGTGTTGGCGCCGTGCTCCATCCAGATCCGCTTTTCGATGAGCGCATCGGCGCAGGCATAGCGCCACAGCGGGACCGAGCCATCGAGCATGAAGCTCTGGAGGTTCAGATACCCGCCGGGCGCCACGCCGCCTCCCTGCCAGCGATTGGTGCCGAACTCGTACGCAGCGCCGCGGTAGGTGAGGGTCTCATCGAGCTTGACCAGCATCAGCCGTCGATCGATAGGAGGCTTGAGCGCTGCCACAAGGAGCCCGTGGTAGCCGCGGGTCAGGGAGCCGGCCACGGTCCCCGACCCATAGCCGCCGATTCCGTTGGTTACAAGCCACTCCCGCTGCTCGGCGATCCGAAGATCACCGCAAATCTCCCGGCCAATGCGGATCATGGGGCTCGGTCCTCCTGGGTGTCGATTGTCGGCCATTAAGCCAACACGGCACTGACGGTGAGGGTGGCGAAGGTGCACGCCCTGCGGCGTGGCTACCGCGATCCCGTCTTGCCGAAGCGATTGAGGTAGACGTTCACCTGCGAGTTATCGCAGAGATAATAGCCGGGGGTGTAATAGCCGGTCGTCGCGAAGTCGAGACGACCGTCGCCGTCGAAGTCGCCCACGGCGATGCGAGCGGCCGACGCCGAGGAGACCCGCCAGCGCTCGAACAGCCCTTTCTGCACATCGATGGCTTTGTAGTAATAAACGCCCTGGTGCGGCAGCGGACCGCGCAAGGCCACCAGGAACTCGTCATCGCCGTCGCCGTCGAAGTCGCCGGTCATCACATGATGGCCCGGTCCCTGACCCTGCGCAGTGAAGGACCCGAACACGTCGAGCACCGTCCGCTGCCAGGGGTGATCGGTCAGCGCCTTGCCGGGCGGGCGGGTCAAGACCGTGACGATGTTGCCGTGGAACGGATCGATCGTCGCAATGTAGGCGTAGGGATCGTTCCCGACGCGGCCGAAGGCGACGTTGCCGCTGCCCTTGAAGCCTTGCGCCGCGTTGGTGCTGTCGCCGGGATTGAAGGGGACGATCTGCCAGGTGCGGGTTCCTAGGTCGTAGTAGAACCAGCTGATTCCCTCTTCGCTCGCAAGCAGGAACGAGTCCAGCTTCTCGCCGGAGGCGCCGCCGAACTTGCTGTTTACTACGCCGTGGATGACCCGGAAGTTGCCCTGATCTACGATCTGGCCGTCCCAGCGCGGCGCGCTCAGCACGTCATCGGGGCGCTGGAACAGGGTGACCGCCACCGGCTCATGGACGCCCTTGCCATAGGGGCGGCAGCCGACCACGGGCAGCGCCATCAGCTCCCGGCGCTCGGTCTGGGTGAAGTAGCCGAGCCGCAGCCGGTGCGCGGCCATGAGGTCGCTGATGAAGTGGACGTTCCATGGCTTGTCGACGCTGAAGTCCCCCGGGTTCTCCAGCCAGGAGATCTTGCCGTCTTCGGGGCGGCACCAGAACATGCAGTTGCCGTAGTTGTGAGAGATGACGAGGTCGTTGCGTCCGTGGCCGGCGATGTCGCCATAGTGGAGCGCCACCGGCAGCGGAAACTCGGCGATCGTCCGCTTCTTCCACGTCGGGTTCTCGTACCACACCACCTTCCCGACCGCGAGCCCGGAGGTGACGAGGTCCAGCTTGCCATCGCCGGTTATGTCGACTGCTTCGATCCAGTAGCCGTCGTCCTGATGGTCGGCCAGGGTCACCTTCTCGAAGAAGGGAACCGCGAGCTTGGAATCGTTGACATAGCTCAGCACATCGGTCTTTTGGTTCTTCATGATGCTCACAGCTCCCCTATCTGCGGTGGCTCGCTCCAGGTGCCATATCCAGGACCCTTGGCTCCGGCGGGATTGGCGCCGATGGTCGGCCACAAGAGTCCTTCGGGATAAGCGGCGGCAGAGACGACGAACGTGGTGTCCTTTTCTCGCGGACCGTAGGCTTCGCGCCACTCCAGCGGCAGCTGATACCAGGTCGCCACGTACCAAAGCTTGATGACGTTGCGGGCGATCGGACCGAGCAGGCCGGCGCAGAAGATTCCGGCGCGCAGTCCGTCTTCCAACGCCGACTCGTCGCGACCCGATTCCTGCTGGATGCGCCGGAAGCTCTGCAGGAGCTCCCGCAACGGCGCCTCGCCGACGATGTCGACCACGGTGGAAAAGTACAGGTTGGCCTGCCCGGTGCCATACAGCTTGAACTCGCTGAAGCCGGTCACCGCAGCCGAGAAGGCCATGAAGTCCGCGAACAATCTGAGATCACTGCTCATACCAGGTCTCCTTCTGCGGGGGCCACTGCGGGGGCGTACTCGTCGAGCTCGAAGGTCGGTCCGGCGTTTTGCGCCTGGCCCGGGATCGGGTTGCGAATCAGGGCGGTAGCATGCTCCTTGATGCGGAACATGTCCCCGACCGCGGCCATGAGGAGCTCGGGATGCCCCGAATAGGCGCGCGTCAGCTTCTGGAGGAACTTGTAATAGAACGCGTTGAACTCGCGGGCGGCCGTATGCAGCTCAGAGCCCTGCGGGTAGTCGGCGACGCCGACGTTGTCCTGCATCGGATAGACGGCGTCCCAGTCGACCAGGATCGGCTCTCCCGACGGGCACCCCGGCTGATCGCCCGTCTGGTAGTAGCGCCCGAGGAGGAGCTGCTCGAATCGGTAGTAGTGCGAGATCTCATGCTCGTAGTCGAAGGCGCCGTCGCCGCCGCCCTCGCCCTGCTCGATGATGAGGCGCAGCGCCGCCAGCGCGGACGGCAGATCGACCACCGGCATCACCTCGCCGCCGCCGGAGAAGTAGTACTCGCGGGTCACCTGGCGAGCGCGGTCGCCGATGAACAGGGTCTCGCCGCACCGCGACTTTTCGCCCTCAAGGTAGGTGATGCCCTGGCTGATCGCCTGATAGAACTCGCCGATGCTGTAATAATGGATGTCCTTCTCGTTGTCGGGCAGCATAGAGAGGATGGCCGCGCTGCTCCGCTTTCGCCGGACCATCTGCGACTGCTCGTTCGGCGCGCGCGCCGGGCGTTCGATTTTCAGGAAGGTTTCTACCGCTTGCCGACAGAACCGCTGCCGGCTGACCTGGAAGTCCTTCTCGCCGTCGGGGAGGTAGGCCGGATAGACCGGGACGAAGCTGGCCTGGGTGAGATCGGGCGTTCCGCCGACGGCGTTGAGGACGTTGGCCGCGAGCGTCAGGTGCAGCATCTCCTCCACCAGCACGGCGCGGAGGATGTGGACCGCGGCGGAGTTTTTGCCCGGCCAGATCGAGTAGAGCGCGGTCAGATACGGCGGAATCGTCGCGTGCTCCAACTGGATGGTGGCGTGCAGGTAGTTGTGAAGCTCGGCGAGGCTTTTGATTGGCTTAAAGCTCACGCGGGTCCTCCTTCCGTGATCACGGTCGTGGACTTCTCACGCCGGAGATCGTTGGCGATGTGGCCGACGCTGAGGAAGCACAGCGCCGCCAGCGTCAGCGTCGTGTTCGCCGCGCCGATGGTCGGCATGCTGCCAGCACCGATGAGATAGAGATTCTCATGATCCCAGGAGCGCTGGCGGAAGTCGACCACGGAGTCCTGTCTGCTCGTGCCCATGATGTGGGTGCCGGCAAAGTGGTTGCCGCCGCGGAAGACCAGGCCCTGACCCAGGTAGGTGAAATAGCCGTAGTCCGCTGGATCGTAGTAGGTATGGTCCTCGACCCCGATCCGCTGGAAGATCCGGCGGGAGAGCTGGCGGCAATAGGCGAGTCCGGCCATGGAGTATTCGGAGAGGTTGTAGGTGACGACGGGGCGGAGGTTGCCGAGCGCGTCCTTGTAGCGCGGGTCCACGGTGATCCGGTTGCCGGGCTCGGGGAGCTGCTCCACCATGAACGCCAGCAGCAGCTGGCGCGAGATGCGGTCGACCAGACCGCGCCGCAGTGCCTTGCCGAACTTGTTCTTGTTGTCCACGATGTCAAGGAGGTCGGTGTACGGCGAGCCGGTCGCCCAACCCCAGCCTTCGTTGTGGATGTCGATACGGAAGGCGGCGTGGCGCTTGCGGAAGACGCCGCTGCGCAGCTCCTCGATTCCGGAGGTGCCCTGCGTTCCGCGCATCGTGCCGGTCACCTCGGGCATGAGCCCCCAGGCGAGCAGGTAGGTATGGTCCATCAGGTTGCGGCCCATGAGCCCGCTGCTCGACGGCAGATTGGAAGCGAGCATGAGCCGTGGGTTCTCGACCGCGTTGGCCGCAAGGACGAAGACGCGGCCCTTGGCCACGCCAGTCTCGACGTCCGTGCAGCCGGAGTCCGCATAGCGCTTGTATTCGACGTGGGTTACGCGGCCGTTGGCCGGATCGATATGGACGCGCGAGACCACGGCGCGCGGCAGCAGGTCCACGCGTCCGGTGGCAAGGGCCTTGACCAGGGTCTTGCGCGCGTCGTACTTGGCCTGCACGGGGCAGATCGGCACGCAGTTGGTGTTGCCCTGACAGCGCTCGCCCTGCTCGCTCTGGTGGGCGCTCACCGCTCCTATCGGCACATAGCCCTTGCCGTTGTCGTAGGCCGGATTGGGCACGCCGTTGCGCCCCTGCGGCACGCTGCGGACGATGAGGCGCTTTGCCTCGCCATCGAGCTCGATCTCGGTGCCGTCGAGCCGACGTGCGACGGACTTGTCGAGGTAGGACAGCGGAATCTTACGCATCGGAAAGACGTAGCCGGGATCGAACGTGATGCCCAGGTAGGTCTGATCCTCGACGTCGGCCGAGACTCCGATCTCGCGCTCGGCCTGATTGTAGTAGGGAGCGAGATCCGCGTAGCGGATCGGCCAGTCGCGACCCTGCCCGAAGCGCGCCTGCATCTCGAAGTCTTCCGGGAGCATGCGCGTCGTCGTGGCCTGCCAGTGCATGGTGGTACCGCCGACGGCGCGGGTGTAGGTACTGTCGAGCGCGTACGGGCCGTTCTGTACGAAGTAGCCGGAGGCGTCCGGCTGTCCCGGCTGCACCTTGCGAATACCGGGGCTGCGCGGCATCGCGGCGCTCGCGTTCACCGGATACGGAGCGTTATTATCCTTGTCCACGGAAGAATAGAAGCTGGCAAGATACTGCTCGTAACCAGTTGTGCTGAGATCCTGCCCGGTTCCGGCCTCAAGGATGAGGACGCGAAAGCCGCGCTCGGCCAGCTCCTTGGCGATGATCGCTCCGCTGACTCCGGAGCCGACAACCACTGCATCGTATTCTATCTGCTCAAGCTTCTGGCTAACCTTGTAAAGTACATTCGCGCTCTGATTCATACAGCCACTTCTCCCTCTGCTGGCAGCATCGCGCCTGAGCCAAAGTCCGGCCCCATTTCAGCAGCTTAAGCGGAGCCGTCGGCAATCCGCTTACTCAGCGCACAGAGCTCGATCTCAGACACGACTCCGCGTACGGAAAAAAACCACACTGCGCATGTTCATTCAAGCGTCGCAGCAATCCCCGAGTAATACGACTTGGCCACCGCGAGGAGCTCTCTCGACGAGCAAAGTCGCGAAGTGACCATGTCGCGCAACTTCGCGCTCGACGGAAAATCCAGAAACTGACCAAGTCGTACTAAGAGGATATACCCTTTTCTGTCTTTTCGAGGCTAGTCACCGTCGGGAAAATCCTTAAGTGACTGGCATTGGTACTAAGAACCTGTTTCAAAACCTACTGCGGGTCCGATCTGGCCGGCTGGCCGTGCTCGCAGCCCAAAGGCGATCCGCTCGCCCATCCGTCCATCGCGAGCTTCTTGCTACGGTTTTGAACCGGGTTCTAATGGGATACGGAACGAGGTCAGACACTCCTTTGTCGCAGCACGGCTGCACTTTTGTGCTCCAAGAACGTAATGGCTTCTCAAGTTGGCTGTCAAGGAATTACAGTAGCTCCGGTTTCTATTTGAGAAATTCGGGAAAGATTCGTGGGAGTGCGACCAGGCAAAACGGGTCGTGGAGGATCAAAGCATGCGATAGCGAGAGAAACCACGAATAGGCGACCCTCCCGGTGCGAGACCGGGTCGGCAAGGTGAAGTTCCACCAGCCGAAAGCCAGCCTTCCGAAGTGGACGGCAACGGACGCGGCGATGCGTAGGTAGGCAAGCAGACGGGCCAAGGAGAATCAGTCCCGAAATTCTTATCATGCCGAGTGAAGAACACATTTCCCCGTGTGAACGCGAAAGCAATCCGACCGAAAACGGGCGAGGGTGGGTTGCGCTCGGCGGGGCGTACGACCGTGGCGCGGCGCAAGAGGGAGCCCTCGAGACCTGGGAGACCCGAGTTGTTCCAGGGGAAGAGCCGGATGGAGGCCCGGCAACCAACCTCCCACGAACTGCGCGGAACTGGACGCCTGCGCAGCAGGACAAGAATAAGCGACCAGACCCAGGTAGGCCGACGAGCAAGGGACAACCGGAGCCGCGGGCCAAGACAACACGGGAGTCGGAGCGCCCCATAAGAGCCAAGACGACGGGGAACCGCGCTGTCCGGTGCCCGGTAGCTATGCCCTGCACGCCGTGGCAACGGTGCAGTCCAGCCGCTGCGACGACCGTCAATTTTCCCTGTTCCGCATGGGCCGCTATGACTCAACCCAGCTCGCCCGCTGCCTGAGCGAGCTGGGTTGGAATGAGATCGCAATGGTTTCCTATGGGGGTGAGCACTCGCTCCGACTATATCGCAAGCGTGCCGATGGAACGCCCGAGGCAGGCCGATGAGCACGACTTCAGCACCGAATCGGACCGATGCACCGGATCCACATGGGAGCAGGACATGAATAGCAATCGAGAGCGATGGCTCCAGCTAGCGCTCGTGGCCGTGTGCGCCGCACTCGAAGAAGTCGAGTGCACCGACGAAGCACTTACCGAAGCGCTTTTCGCGGGGATGCCCGGAATCAAAATTGATGAGGTGACCGCTGCCGCAGTCGCCGAGGCGCTGCGGCGCTCCAGCAACATCAAGGAAGCGGCGGCTCTCCTGGACCGCTCGCGCGGCTTTATCTCAGTCGCCGCATCAATCTGTCGGCCCCTACCATTCGACAGGTCGAGCAAGCACGCGGGACCCTTCGGCCCTCGGAGCTGACGCTCGCCAAGCTGGCAGCGGCCTTGGGCATGCCCTCGCCACCCTCTATCCAAAAAGTCGACCCGAAGTCGAGCGATGACGAGACGGGCGGGAGTCCGAAATAGCGCAGTGCGGCCTGCCCATCGCCTTCAGGAATCTTCGTCACGGGCGGCCATCGAGCTGCCGATCCCATTCAGGGTAGCAGCCGGCAGAGAAAAGGTCTGCGCACCTCTAAGACTCAGACCATCACAAACGATCTCCGGGGGGAGAATGGACAACCGACCATGCGCGTATAATTACCACCAAGAGTCTTGGGCCCCTATCAAGATCGAGACAAATGGCAGGGAGGGGACAAGTCATGACCAACCAGATCAGCAAGCCCTATCCCCACGGTTCGGATCGGTGGCGCTGCCGGACCCGAACCCCCACCGGCTGGCGTTGGTGCGCGAGCGCCGACTCGCCCGAGGAGGCGACCCGCATGGCGCAGATAATCGAGGGACCGGCACAACCCGCCGGGGAGGTTAGGGACCAGGACCCCCCGCAGGACCCGGACCCGATCCCGGACCCGATCCCCACGGTCCATGTCCAGCAGCCTGCGCAGGTTGGCGCGGTGAAGATCTCGGGGCCGTACCGCCATGCGGACGGATACAGATGCAGGATCACCAGCTCTTCGGGTAGATCCTGGGCGCCGACCGCGGCGACCGAGAATCAGGCGCTGCGCCTGGCCGAGAAGCAGGCGACGACATCAGCACTTCAGGGCAACCTCAGTATCG
>Ga0209174_10001841_pt1 | contig 14630 bp, 18 predicted proteins | sample JI91814BDNA_FD_187505 | JGI IMG/M metagenome (GOLD analysis project Ga0209174, IMG submission 187505) | Wastewater effluent complex algal communities from Wisconsin, to seasonally profile nutrient transformation and Carbon sequestration -... | ecosystem: Engineered > WWTP > Effluent > Algae...
AGCTCGTATTGGCTGCGTTGTTCTTAATAAAAAGACAGTCCTCGGTATGCCGAGATCCGTCAAAATCAAAGTGGCTGCTTAAATCGGAGAGATCCGATCGCATTAATTGTTCGTGCAACAAGGTGATAGTCTACTCTCCCTGTATAATGACTAATAGGCTTAAAATTATACAAGCTTTAGACTTTGGCTAGACATCTTAATATGTTAAAATTATGCCAACAATAATAGTTACAAACCCAACAAACTGCGCGAGAATGTAACAGCTTAAGAGAGGTTCATAATGAATACAAACACCAGGAATAACCGAATTGATTTTTTACGCGGTATCGCCATTTGCTTGGTATTAATGCTGCACTTTTACCTGTCATATTTACGCAAGAGCTTTTCGAACATTTTTCCAGAAAATTTGTTCCAGGCTGTTTTTATAAATGGTAATTATGGGGTTACGATTTTCTTTGCTATATCAGGATATCTAATTACTTCGCGCTCGATAGGGCGCTATGGTGATTTGAAAAATATAAACACGTTTAATTTCTACACTCTACGTTTTGCGCGAATATTCCCCTGCATAGTACTTGCATTGGCAATGGTTAGTGTTTTAGCGATGCTTGGAGTATCTTCTTTTGTAAGCGCATCGAGAGTGCCAGAATTTGCAAATCTTCCAGTTTGGCTTCCTGCTTTATCAGTATTAACTTTTTGGCATAACGTTCTAATGGAGCAGTATGGTTATTTCAATTACGCTCTGAATATTTATTGGTCTTTATCGGTAGAAGAGATTTTTTATTTGTTTTTCCCTGTTATCTGCATTGGCATAAAAAGACGAACGTGGCTATATGCTTTGATGTGCGTTCTGATTATTACTGGGCCCATATATAGACAGGTGCACAAAGCTGATGAATTGTTTTTTATGTATGGCTATCTAGCATGCTTTGATGCTATTTCTTTTGGTTGCCTGGCTGCTTTGCTACAAAATACGTTACTAGGTGAAAAACTGCAAAACAAATTAGTGCAAATTGGGGCTGTTCTATTATTGATCTGCACATATTTATTCGGTATACATGGGAATGAAACTTTTGGCTTTAGTTTGATTGCTATTGCTACGGCAATCTTGCTTATTGGATCTTCAAGGCAGCTCATGCCGCAAAATATTTTATTTCCATCTATATCACGACCTATTGAATTTTGCGGGCGTCTAAGCTATGAGTTGTATTTATTTCACATAATAGTTTTAGGCTTGATTCGGCATTTTATAAAGCCTGGCAGTTTAAGTGGCGCCAATAGTTTCTGCCTCTTGCTGATGTATCTTGGCTTATCAGTAAGCGTATCCTATCTAATTTATAGGTTTTATTCTGAACCACTTAATCAGAAAATTCGCCAATATTTGTTTGGCAAAAAGCCAGGTGTAATTTTATGGCAAACTTAGGATCTTATTAAACTTTGATTAATATCCGGTTTTTGGCTGGGCCATCTAACCCAGCCATGAGGAAAAATTAACTTAATTCCCCCTAACGTAAAACCGCATAGCCTCTGCTATAAAATCAGCTAATTTATGGTGCATATGATCAAATATTTTTCTAAAATCAGGTGATTCGCAATATTTTTAGACATCCCGCCGCCACCAATACCGATAATTTGTTTTTTCATAATTCATCATCACTTTTCTTATCTGGCAAGAATCCACCTACTTGCGCATCCCATAGTGTTTTATACATACCATTCTTACTTAAGAGTTCTGCATGCGTACCATCTTCGACAATCTTGCCTTGATCAAACACCAGGATCCTATCCATATGTAACAGTGTTGATAGGCGATGCGCAATTACAATAGTAGTCTTGTTTTGCATTAATTTAGCTAAGCTTTCTTGAATCCCAGCTTCAGTGACAGAATCGAGCTGAGAAGTGGCTTCATCTAAGATTAAAATAGGTGCATTTTTTAAAATAGCTCTAGCAATCGCTATACGTTGTCTCTGACCGCCAGAGAGCTTTACGCCACGTTCCCCAACAGGAGATGCATACCCTAGTGGTAGCTTGGTGATAAATTCATGCGCATGGGCGCGCGATGCTGCCTCAATTACTTCTTCATCCGTTGCTTCAATATGGCCATAGCGAATATTCTCCATCAAAGTACGATGAAATAGCGATGGATCTTGCGGAATTATTGCAATATTGCTTCGTAAACTATCTTGAGTGACATTTTTGATATCTTGCCCATCGATATAAATCGTACCAGCAGTAACATCGTAAAGCCGAAGGATTAAGCTTACAAATGTAGATTTTCCGCTGCCTGAGTAGCCGACAAGCCCGACTTTTTGCCCAGCTTCTATGGTTACTGATTTATTTTGAAATAAAGGCTCGGTGCCCTTATAATGGAATTTAACGTTAGAGAAACTAATTTGACCATTTTTAACTGATAAATTAGTTGCATAGCTGTTGTCTATTATCTCGTGCGGCACTATAAGTGAACCTAAACACTGTTTGCATTTACCAACTGCTTGATTAAATTCATCTACTTGCGACATCGTCCACCAAGTAATATATGCAACTTCCATGTTCAGCCCTAGAATAAGCGCAAAATCACCAATGCTGACTTTCTGATTTGCATATAGATTAATTAAAAAATAAAGCATAAGTCCAAGCATTGTAGCAATTAGGGCTCCTTGTATAGAAAGTAATTTTAATAAAAACAATTCCTTAGTTTGAAATTTTTGCTTAGTAACGAGCAAGTATTCATTTAGTCGATAACCTTCAAAGCCGCGTTTAGCAAAAATTCTTACGTTACTGGCATTTGTGATGCTGTCTACTACTTGGCCAGATATATTAGATTGAGTCTCGGCATGAATGTCGGATAAATTAATAAGACGTTTTGACATTGATATGCTAATTGAAGAGAATGCTGCAAACCATATAGCTAGAGTGTAAAAAAATTTCTGATTTACATAATACATTGTAATAAGTGCAATTATAAGCAATGAAGCACCACGAATGAAGTTAGACATTATTGGGTATAAAATTTTCTCTATATTATCGGCAAGCGTTGTAATTTGGCTTGAAATGCGACCAGAAAGGGTGTCATTAAAATATTGATGTGAAGAACCAAGAACATAGTTGAAAGTTTTATTAATAATTTGATTTTTAATTAAAGGCTGAAACTTGCAATTTATATACCCAATAGAACGCCAAGTAAAGTTGTCAAAAATGATAAAGTTTAAGACAAGCAAGATGGCTGGTAATTTTAACAGGGCAATGTTTTCTGTATGTGAAGATGAAAGCATATTTATAATATGCTTAATGAGCATGCTGTTAAATGGGCTCCAAAACCCAGTACATGTTGCAATAACACAATATAGTATTACTATATACCGGTATGGTTTTAAAAAATGCCACATAAAAGCAGGTAACTTTGTTGGCAAATGGGCATCTGTTTTTGTTGGTAAATTTAATGTATTCATTTGCAATTAAGTCCTATTCCTGCGTTAGGCGTTGAATTATGTTGTAAATTAGTGAGTGAATGTCAGCACAACGCTTTGGCATTTTTTCTGGGTCACTTCTTGTTAGACAGTCAAGCAGGGAAACTAAGTTTAAAATTTCAACTATAATTGTCCAGTTTTCAGTTAGATTAATTCCACCTTGTGTTAAACCATTTAAAAACTCTTGTTCAAATATTGCCGGAACTTGATGTTTATAGCGCAGCATATTAGCTACATCATATAGAACCGAACCAGAAAATGAAAACTCCCAATCCAAAATCCCAGTGATTTGCCAAGTATCTTCAATTCTATCAACAAGTATATTGGCTGGGTCAAAATCAGCATGCACCAGTTGTTTTTCTTCGCCATCAGGCAGGAGGTGCGCATATCGATCTAATATAACATTTATTTTTACTATACTAGCAGTGTCAAGCTGGTTTTGGACAATATTATGCTGTAGGCATTCTTTGGCATATTTAAGATAATCATCTTGTGCTAATTTGTTAATAACATGCAAATCCTTATCAAAAAAACCAGCGGCTGTAAACTGAGGAGATGCAATTTTTGCCAGAATTATTCCAACCTGATGCATAATTGTCCCGACATCGTGCGGTATATCCGATAATAAAAAGTCACGTAATGTAATTCCAGGTATAAATTCCGCCAGGGCAAAGCGATAGTTTTCATAATCACAGATCTGGAGTACTTGTGGCACAGGCAAGGTTGATTGCAGTAGGGTTGCAATAGTTTTCTCACGCCAAGCAGCGTCCTGATCCCGCAGATAGATTCGTAAGAGTAGTGGCTCTAAATTATTTTCTAGTTGAATCTTGATATTCAGGTTAGCACAGCCACCAGAGATCACTTCCTGGGATATAAGCCTCTTACTTGGATATGCTATAGCAAGCATATTCTCAACTGCATTTGCCGCTAAAATATGGCTTTCGTTTGTTTTTTCCCATTCAGCTTTAAAGGTCATAACTTATTCCGTAAAAAGGCTAGCCAATATTATTAGGGTTGGTTTTCTTGTTTTTGCAAAAATATACCAATATAAAGGCGAAGATTACAGCTGGAAGCCAAATATCGAGACTCCTTAACAAAGTAATCTCTAGTGCGTTCTTTGATCCAACTTGGTAATGCATAATTAGGTTCATCACGGGCCTGCGAATTAAGTCTTGTTTTACCTCTAACAATATACATGCGAGCACCAAGCTTTTTAAAACTTTATTTTTTACATTAAGCAAATGACCACAATGATAGTAAAGAAATACTATCAAAGCAGTTGAAATTATAGCTGTGAAATAGACCGCCAGCATAAAAGCAAAATTATATTGCTCAGGACTGGGGTATTGCAAACCATTCTCAAGTTGCGACAATATAGGGCTTGAAAACTGTTGGATCCATATATGCGTCCAAAGTAATATTGCGGTTAGTAGCGCAATCCCAGATACTATTTTGGTATATTTAAAGATAGGTTTTTTCATGTTGTTAAGTATTCCATAATCCTGGGAACATACTAGATATAGGTCACAATTCATTGTAACATTCTAATATATTAGGGACTTATTAGAGAAATAATATTTACAAATATATTAGCTAGACTTGATTAAGAAAGGCAGTTAAGTTAATATGAGCCTTGTGGCTGAATGCAAGTAATCAGGGTAACAAACCTTATGTCGATCGAACTTAAAACACAACTTTTTCACAAAGCCGAAGATTATTTTTTTCGGTCTATATCAGATAAATGTTTAAACATTGGGGATGGGGTAACAGCTTATATGACTGGTGTGCCAGTACCTAGCTTAAACATCCTTTATGTTACAAACAATTTGACTCCAATTGAGCAAATACTAAAGGCAAGCTTGAATTTTTTTGGTCAGGGAGCTACACCTTTTGAAATCATAATATCCGAAATAAACTGCACACCAGAAGTTATCAATAAGCTAAGCGCTATAGACTATTCTCAAATTGCTAAAACAGTTGCCATGGGTATAGATTTGGATTTAGTAACAGAAGCCTATATTGCTTCCGACTATACAATATTAGCTAATGACCAAAATTTACGAGACTGGTCACTACCGCTAATAGAAGCATTTGAATCAACAGCGAACATTAGCGCGCAATATGCAAATGCTCACCAGTGCGCTATTGATAAAGGGCATGGCTTACATCATTTCAGTTTATATATTGATGGAAATCCAATTTCATCAGTTACGATATCGATACATAATAAGCTTGCTAGAATTGATGATGTAGGCACTTTGCCTGAATTTCAGAATAAAGGTTGTGCAACGCGACTTATTAACTATGCATTGGTAGAGGCAAAGAAACTTGGGGCTACACATTGTTTTCTAGAAGCATCTGATTCAGGCTTTTCTGTTTATCAAAAGATTGGGTTTCAAATTATATTTCAAAATAATATTTATTCAATAACGACCGAGGAGTGATTCTTGACACAAACCATACAAAATCTCAGTTACCGCAAGGTGGTTGTTAACGATTTAAGATCTATACTAGATCTTTATATTCAAGATGAACTTAGTAATGCCAGGGAGAAATTAAATCCAGATTTAAATTCACGTTATATTGAAGCATTTTATATGATTGACAACGATCCAAATCAATTTTTAATGGCAGTGATTCTAAACACGGAGATAGTTGGGACATGCCATCTGACAATTATGCCATCTTTAACTTATGTTGGGTCTACGAGAATGCAAATTGAAGCAGTGCGTGTTGCAGCAAAATATAGAGGTCAAAAAATTGGTGAATGGATGATGAATGCAGCAATCCAATATGCTAAATCTAGAGGTGCATCTATTATTCAGCTAACGACGAATAAAAGTCGCCCTAGAGCAAAGAAATTCTACGAAAGCATTGGCTTTGAAGCATCCCATGAAGGCATGAAACTCTATCTTAATAAATAAGGCTAGAATTGTGAAATTAGATTCCCCATATGAAAGAATAATGATATTTGGCAGACCTGGCAGTGGTAAATCAACTTTCGCTTTAAAATTGCATAATATTACTAAAATACCTTTATATCATCTTGATAAATATTTTTTTATTGCTAATTGGGAAAAACGTGACAATGATGAATTCATGCAAATGCAGCATGATATTGTAAACTCTAATGCCTGGATTGTTGATGGTAACTGTACTAAGTCGCTTGAGACTCGTTACAGTCGTGCTGATTTATGTTTGTATTTTAACTATTCAAAAATTGTATGTTTATGGCGCATTTGTAAAAGAATTTTTCATAATCGAGATCATTTTGATGATAGAGCTGAAAACTGTCCTGAGTTGGTGCGTTGGCAATTGATTAAATATATGTGGAACTTTGAAAATCGTGTGCAACCATCGATTGAAAGTTTTAAAAGCAAATATCCGCAAGTTCGTTTTGTTGAGATTACTAATGATATGCAGTTGCTTAGCATATTTAATGCTTTGCTTAATAGACATTGATAAATTGTAAAATATGAACATAACTTTTAAACCACTTGTCGAGTCTGATTTCCCCTTAATGTTAAAGTGGCTCACATCTTCACATGTGCAATCCTGGTGGGATAAAGATATAATATGGACAACTGATTTAATTAAGCAGAAATACAGTAGCTATGTAAAGGGTTATAAGCTGCAAGATGGACAACACAAAGAAATACTTGCTTATGTCATTACCGTAGACGCGGTTCCCATTGGATATATCCAAATATATAACGCTTATGATTTTCCAAGAAGTAGCAAATTAGTAGATCTTCCAAAAAATTTAGCAACCTTTGATATATTTATTGGAGAAATTGATTATCTTAGCAAATCTATAGGTTCAAGCGCTATAGAATTATTTTTAAAGAATTATTGCGATGGTAAGTATTCGCATATTTTCGTTTATCCAGACAAAGACAATATTGCGGCAATTAATTCTTACTTAAAAGCAGGTTTTGAAATAATCAAAACCAATGATGTTAAAAATGAGATATGGATGTTAAAAAGAATACAAGGCACTGATAAATTTATTGACGACTATTTTGGTGATACATGATTACAGATATGAACCACATTACACTTGCAATAACGAACTTGGAACGCTCGTTTTCGTTCTACCGCGATGTTGTTGGATTAACCCCTCTAGTAAAATGGCATAGTGGGGCTTATTTTATTGTCGGTGACCAAGAAAACGGTTTTTGGTTCTGCCTTAATGTTGACACCAAACACATCCCAACTCCAGGATATACACATTACGCATTCGGCGTTGACAAAAAGAATTTTGCATTATGTTCGGAAAAAATCATAAAATCAGGGATGGAAGTTTTTAAAGATAATACTTCTCCGGGTGATTCGTTATATTTTTTAGATCCTGATGGTCACAAGTTGGAAATACACGTCGGCAATTGGCTCACACGTGTTACAGCAAAAAAAGCTAGCATTGGGAATTGGAAAGATATCGAATGGTTTGTATAAAAAGATATTAATTAAATATAAAATGAGGACGGAAAATCATGCCCAATATTACATGGGAATCATTTGAGCAAGTAGAATTGCGTTCTGGAACAATTATTAAAGTTGAAGAATTTCCTAGAACGAAGAAACCAGCATTTAAAGTATGGGCTGATTTTGGCACTGAAATCGGTGTGTTACAAACATCGGCTCAGGTCACTGTACATTACACTATTGAATCTCTAGTTGGACGATCAATTGTTGGCTGCGTAAACCTAGGTGAAAAAAATATTGCAGGCTTTCTTTCACAATTTTTATTGGTAGGTTTTACTGATGAAAATGATGCTATATGCTTGGTAACTACCGACCCTAAGGCTCCAAATGGCAAAAAGCTATGCTAGCTTGAAATTTTCTCCTCTCTAGAAATTGGGACATCAATACCTAAATAGGTTTATCAGGAAGATCTCTACAATCAGCAAGTATTTCATTTAGAACTAGCCAAGATTTTTCATTTTCACGCTGATTGGTACCTGGTTGCTCAGCACATACGATCAATGCCTTCCATAGTGCCCAACCGCGGGCACGTGCCCAGGTATTAGCATCAAGGTTAATTGCTGTACGAAAAGCATCACGGCTTTCTCCTTGAAAAAAGGTCCAGGCCATCACCAAGTCGCACGCTGGATCACCAACACCCAGCCCACCAAAATCAATCACAGCGCTTAGTTGTCGATTGCTAACTAGTAGATTTCCAACAGCAACATCACCATGCACCCAAACTGGAGCCTGCTGCCATTTTGAATCTAAAGCTTTATTCCAAATCTTTGTCATAATGCTGGCATCAATCTTAGTGGCCATAATTGCAATCGATTGCCTAGTTTGGGAATCATAAGTTGCCAGATCTCCACCACGATAAAAGTTGTGCGCCCCTGCCGGTGGCCCGCCAGTAGTATCGATTTGCTGCAAAGTAGCTAGAAAATCACCAAGCTTTGTTGCGAATTGAGATATATTGTCAATGCGATCAACTGACGCAGTTTCTCCCTCAAGCCATTTATAGACAGACCATTTCCACGGGTACTCTGCGCTAGGTTTACCCATTGCTAAAGGCGTTGGGATTTGCAACGGTAGAAACGGCGCAAATTTTGGCAACCAACGTTGCTCTATTTCAACTTTTGCTGAATATTTCTCAGCACTAGGAAGGCGCACACTCATATGCTCTCCTAGATGAAAAGTCCTATTGTCCCAGCCGCTGAATTCCACCGGTTTAATTGTGAGATCCGCCCATTCTGGAAATTGCGCAGCAATTAAACTGTGCACTAGGGCGACGTCGATATTCAATTTATTAGTGTCCGGCATTGATAAGATCCTGTTGTATCGTTAAGAAAAATTTAAATAGAATGACTATATTGGGCGACAACATTTTCCCAATCTTCGCGGGTTAATGCAAATTTCTCATGGTCACGCCATGCGCCATTAACATTAAGATAATTTTTGCTCATCCCTTCGTGACGAAATCCAAATTGTTTAAATAAATTTAAACTACGTTGGTTTTCGCAAATAATATTTGCTTCAACTCTGTGTAATTTCAATTTAAAAAATGCGTAGCCTACAGTTTGCAAAAGGCCTTCACGCATCAAGCCTTGACCATGATATGCAATATTTGCATAGCACCCCAAAATGGTATTCTGAAAATTGTGATAAAATATTTGGCTAAGATTGAATATTCCACTTATATCCTGTGTGCCTTTCAATCGCACCACTACAGTTTCAAAATTATCTTGTAAATTTCTATCTAATAGCTCTTTGAAGGTGGATGGATCCATGGCTGGAAAAACCCATGGGGCATGGATGCTTTTGCTGTTAACCGTCATTTCCAAAAATTTCTGCTCATCTTTAGCTGATAACATAGAAATTTCTGTGCGTAAGTTAAAGTTAGATATTACCTCTAAATATTCTGGTTCCATACATTTACCTATTCATTCTTTTCAATCAACTGCGTTAATTTCTCTACAAAGTGTAGCATTTTGTTTGTATCCAAATTATCCTCTAAAAGCCAACAACATGATAACACTGCCTGCAGAAGGGTCCATTCCATTATAAGCAAATTATCAGTATGCAAATACTCTGCCACAAATTCTATCCTGTCGCGCAAAATATTCAACATGTCATGATGCTGTAATAATGGTTCAATAGGCTCACGGATTAAACAACCAACCTTGTCGAATATTGGATCACCAACAACGCCTTTAGGATCAATTATCAGCCAATCATTGTGATTTGAAATTATATTAGCTTGATGCATATCGCCATGTAGCAATACTGGCTTAATTTTAGTATTTAATAATTTATCCAGTAAGATGCGTGCACGCACTAAATAATCTTTGGGTAACGGCCAATCTTTATCTAAAGTTGCAAACCAATCGTGCAAACTAGGAAATTGATGCTGCGCAGGCATTGGTGCCATATGTAGCAGATCAATCAAGGGTAAAGCTATTTTTAAATACGTTAAATCATCAACAGCAAAACTATCTTGCAGACTTGTTCCTGGCACTGCGCATTGCAGCAGTAATGCATCATTGCGTGACTTTAAAACTTCCACACAACCGTGATGCGCAAAAGATAACAAGGCATTAGCTTCTTTTTTTAATGCTTCAGGGCTAAAACTAAGTTTTAAAATAATCGCTTGCGTGTCCATATAACCAAATAATACAGCATTAAATGAGAGGTTTGTTGCTGGCTGCAGATTAGTCAAATTCCATTCTTTAGAAATATCGGCAATAATGGTTGGCAAATCAGCAAGCCATTGTTCGCCTTTGCTACCGTAAATGTTCCTAATGTTATCTTCAAATATTTTGTTAAATTGCATTAAAATCTCGTAAATAGCGAGTTATTCTTCCAACATTGCGTGGATTTGTTCTTAGCACTTCAATATTGGTGCTAAGTGTTAAGCGATAATAGGCTAGGGCAGAGTAAACAGGCCATAATTGTTTGGCTAACTTCAACACTTCAGTCAATCTAGTTTTTTCTATAGTCAAAAGCCAGTTATCAATGCACAAATCATGCATGTCGTATTCATGCTGACGCTGTACCTGCTCCCTAAGATTCAGTACTGAAAAAAATGGATGAGTAATAACAGTTTCACCCCAGTCAATAATTGATAATTTTTTTGCATTGCTATCCAGCACAATATTATTATCATGGAAGTCAGTGTGATCTAAAGTTTCCGGAATATTGTAAATTGCTAGTTTCTCACACAACTCGGAAACTTTATGCTGTGAGCCCTGTATTCGTATAATATCATCGGCAGTCATGCCATCTTGTTGCAGAAAATCCTGTTGTAAAATTAATTGCAAGTACAAATCTGGCAGTTTTGCTAAACGCCAATCTGGCACCCCTAATTCTAAAAAAATATTAACTTGATCAGCTGTAGCAAACTGAATTCTGGTATAGATGCCAAGTGCTTGTTTTAGTAGATCAACTTGGAAATTGTGTTTGAGTAAAGATCGTAAAGACTGGCCACAATCACTCATTAGGAAACAGTGTAACTCTTGGTTTTGCGCAATTATATTTGGAACTGGGGCATCGAACTTAGTTGCTAGCAGCTGTGTTACCTGTGGCTCTAGCGATAAGGTCAGCGGCATCAATTTTAAATAAACAAAACCATTAGTAGTTAAAATTTTACTTACACTAGACCAAGGAGTGTCTTGTATTATTTGAGGTGTTTCTATGGGGACATAGCCATTGGCTAAGAGCGCCCGATGTGCCCACAGGTTAATATTTGTATTATCCTCCATCAGCATCACCCCAAATCAAACCCATAGATAAATGATTTTCATAGCGCCCATTAATTCTAACTGCATTAGGGTGTAACCCTTCAATTACAAACCCTAATTTTTTATACAGAGCTATGGCGTTGCTATTATTTTCACGCACTGTAAGCTCGATGCGAGTAAGTCCATTAGCTTTTGCTTTTTGTAAGGCTGCGCGCATCAGTTCTTCACCAATACCTATACCTCTATATCCATCCACAACACCTATCCCTAGGCAACCAGCATGCTCAAAAACAGGCCGATGGAGCGAAGATATATCACACCAGCCAACTACCACATCATCAATTAATGCTACAAGGTGGGGATGGTTTTTTTTGATATTATCTAGCACAAATGTGCGGGACATGTCTAAAGGGGGAGCCTCTAAAAAGGCTAAGTACTTTTGTTCCCGCGCCACGCTATCCACAGCTGTACGATAGCCAATAATATGAGCTTCAGTAATGGGGACAATATTAAATGCTTGCATAATTTCCTGAGTATACATATTAGATTGTAGGCCATAAAGAGTTTGCTTTCTGTCAATACCAATTAAGCTCAAGCGCTAAATATTAATTATAGGCATCATCCAATTCTGCCTTAGCTTGTGCTGTAGGATTTTTTTCGTCATTGCGGTACAAATCATGCGCTTTTTCAAATATTGCATCAGCATGTTCACTGTGTTGTTCAGTTGCTAACTCCAAAATTCGAAGGGACATGATAGCAGCACGCGCACCCTTGGCAAGAAGATCAGTATGTGATTTTATCTGTGTAGCTTGATCTTTGATTTGATCTTGAGGGTTACTGCTTGATCGTTCAACAGCAGAATAGAGTAGTTCAGCTATAACATCACTGCGATTTTTTGTCTTAGTTTTTCGTGAATCAAGCCGCTTAACAAGGTCACTATCTAACCTAATTGATAATGATATTTTGCCCAAAAAACACCTCCATAATCGACAAACAAGGGATCTAAACACGTATTACATTGTAATAATTATTTTAATTCTATATTACGTTGTGATACATTACAAGCTAATAGAGCCAATATATTATTACAACGTAATACATTTTGTCGCAAGCAGTATCACCTGTTGATGGGAGATCTCAACTATAATACAAAATCGCTGCAAGCCTTGATATATAAGGGTTTTGCTACCGGAAAACTGGTGCGTCAGGTGTGACCATTTTTTTCTGTTAGTTGCATAGTTTATCGTGCTGGGTTTATTTAGATTTTTCTGTTATTCTTTCTGCGTGTTTTTGCTATGTTGTGGGGGAGCCGTTTGGCGAGTTTATCGGTGAAATCTCTTCCTTCTCTAGCTTTTATAAAACCATCTCAGCCACTGAACTCGTCGAGTTTAGCAAAAAGGCTAAAAGCTATCAACTCATGGGGTAAATGGTAAATAGTTATGCTAACTCAAACTGATGTGAATATATTAAGAATGATGGCTTTAGGTTTTGGAGCGCGAGAAATTGCCTCTACTTTAAATTTGGAGCTTAAAGAATTTACAAATTTATACGCTGACTTGCTGCAAAAAACAAAGTGCTGGGATGAAATCGGGCTTGGCTTATGGTGGCAAAAAAATCTACACGAATATACAAATGTGTTCCCGGATAATTTAGCTGCGTTTGATTTTACAAGATTATAAGTGCCAGAGCTGATAATAAAAAACCACAGCTTGTTAATATGTTATTAGCTTTTTAACTAAAAATAATCGAAATTGTCTTAGGATCAATGTTATGAATTCAATACAGTCGCCGGATACAATACTGCATTTCTGGTTTAATGAAATTACTCCAAAACAATGGTGGGCACAATCCGATGAGCTTGACCAGGAAATCAAATCGCGCTTTAGCGGTGTACATCGTGCAGCTTCATGTTGTGAGCTTTATGGCTGGCGTGAAACTACGGCTGGGGTACTTGCCGAGATAATTGTTCTGGATCAGTTTTCGCGCAATCTATACCGCAACCACCCTTATGCCTTTGCCTCTGATACCCTTGCTTTAGCACTAGCACAAACGGCTGTTGCCATAAAGATAGACCATGATCTAGATAACACACAACGCGCTTTCCTATATCTTCCTTATATGCATAGTGAGTCGCAAATGATTCATAAAGTCGCGGTCTCCTTGTTCAGCAAAGAAGGTATGGAAGAGAGCCTTAATTTTGAGCTACAACATAAGGCTATTATTGACCGCTTTGGGCGTTACCCACACCGCAATGAGGTACTTGGTCGTGTCTCTACACCAGAGGAAATAGACTTTTTAAAAACACCAGGATCTTCATTTTAGCGAGTTGACTTAGACTGTTAAGCAATTATGAGAAATTAAAAACACAATGAATGATTGTACACTAACTTGTAAATTTGGTAGAGTACGCCGATCGCTCTGTGCGATTTAACCTGTCAGGATGATAACCGTCAAACATCATTAGAGCTCAGGGCGATATCAATATTAAAGTAATCAGAGGCTTAACTAATGATAGAGGAGATACAGGCACTCCAATACATAGATCCTAACTCAACACTAGCAATCATATTTGCAACACTGACGGTATGGGCGGTAACTCAACGGCTAAATAACAAAAAAAGCAGCGCTCTATTTTTAAGCCTGCTTATAACTAGTTCAATAACTCTATGCGGCATAACTTTTGATAATGATGCCATAAGTAATCTGGTTGCAAGCTTACAGCAAGCAAAAGAAATCAACTATGTAAGCAATGATGTAGATGTTGCATTCTCCCCTAAGCAGGGCGCTACCAAGCTTATAATAAATACAATAAAAAATTCCGAAAAATCGATTTTCGTTGCTGCATATTCCTTCACCTCCAAACCAATTGCTGACGCGCTTGTTGAAGCATATCAAAATGGTATTGATGTGAAAATTGTTTTAGACAAAAGCCAACGTACCGCCAAGTATAGCGCCTTTTTAG
>Ga0209174_10001845_pt1 | contig 14625 bp, 15 predicted proteins | sample JI91814BDNA_FD_187505 | JGI IMG/M metagenome (GOLD analysis project Ga0209174, IMG submission 187505) | Wastewater effluent complex algal communities from Wisconsin, to seasonally profile nutrient transformation and Carbon sequestration -... | ecosystem: Engineered > WWTP > Effluent > Algae...
ACCTAAAAGTTGGATTTTTGCTGTCCGCATTAAACCATAAATAAGTTTTAGGTGTGAGCTTTTTTATACCGTAAGATTTGCCTCTAGCTTCTTCACCTAGTACTAAAACTATTGTAAAACCTTCAGCTTTTAACTGCATTATGAAGTTACTAATGTCTACACCGTAATCATTCCAATCGTCTTGTTTAGGCTTGCCACTTTTTACATACTTAGCAATCAGTTCCCTGTTCTGAATAATGTTAATGGTATCAAGTACAATACTCTTTAATACAATGTTATCCATTTTTTAATTCTTTGTCTGTCTTTATTTTGGAAATTACGGCACCTTTCATTACTGCTAATGCAATATCAGCTAGTTTACTTCCTAATTCTACATAATCTTCTAAATCAATTTCTGGGGTCAGCACTAAGTCAGGATTGTTACCTAACAGTTCTTCCGTCATCTTTAATACGAATTTACTTAGAATACTTGGCGGCTGAATGGGCTTTTTATCAGCGTCTACGCCCCCATGATCATTACGCTCTAATAACCTGTTTGCTATTACTGAAGCATAGTCTTGATTGCTAGTCATCCCGCCAAATAGACTGTTCTTTTTTTGTTTATTGTTTCCGTTTCTGTTCTCGTTCCCGTTTCTATTTCTATTTGAAATCTCATCGCTCATGTTACTAAATAATCTCTTTTTGTTAAGCAAAGGTCTAGTGTGCTGCATTCTTCTTAGTTTTGGTTAGTTCGTCAAATTTAAGTGTGTAATAGTCGAAGGCTAATCCTTTGCCGAAATTAGGACCAAACCTATTCTTCAAAGCTTTTACATACCTGTACATTCCTGGATCACCAAGCTTTGTTAGATCATATCCATTATGCTCTTTAATGCCAGATTCATATCTTTGTGGCATATTCATTCCAAGTATAATGTGATAATCACGTTGCAAAGCTTTGTTGTCTCCTAAATTAGTGAGAGCAGCTTCATTCTTATTGAATTTATTATACTGCGCATTCTCACCTTCTGCTGCCTGTTGATGTACATTGCATACTATGTAATTATATTTCTTACATGCAATTTGTACAGCATACTTTGACCATTCCGACATCTGGTCACGTAATGTGGAATCAGCTTTATCAAGCATATTGATATGATCAATGACGATTTCTACATATTCATTAGGATCATTTGCTTGATACCTATCCTCGGTAACAGTTCCTCTACTCTCAGCAAATTTGTCAATGTAAGCTACAATATCACTTACTCTGGACATATACGATATAACAGTTACACAATCATCAAATCCTTCAAACCATTTAGTAAATTCTTCACTTTCTATCACAGTTAGTGCTTCTTCTCTTACTGGTTTATCGTTATACCCATTTATAGTGTGAATATCTACTGTATCTCCACTGATTTCATTATATCTAGCGCATATCATACTATCGTAAAAGCTTTCCTTACCTTCCTCTAAAGCAAAATATAATACCTTTAAGTTTAAATTAGGTTTGTACAAGAGTTTAAAATAGTACGGTATCAGAACAAACATAAATTTAGCTAAAGGAGTTTTACCTACATTAGAATATGAAGTAATACACCAATAGCTACCACGAATAATGCCAGGGATTATCTTTGACATATCAGGCAAAAATGGTTTGAATGATATACAATTATAGTCCCCAGCAATAAGTCTTTTTCGTGCAGCTTTGTAAGTTTTTAAACGTGATTGTAACATTATAGATCAAGGTATGAGGTATTAAAATCGTCTTCAATCTCATCACTTGGTTTTCTATTCACAATATAGTCATAAAGTTCTCCAGATTCAAAGTCTTTTTTACTAATCGAACCTTTATCATGTGGAGCAAGAAATCCTTCTGGGTTTTTAGCAATTCTACCATTATTGCCCATAGTTTTCAAGTCATTTAACCATTGCCTAGTAGCTACAAATATTTCTTCACGTGTAAAAGCATAACGTTTACAAAATTCAGTCATCAACTTTAGGCATCTACCACGAACACCTGCTAATCCTTTTGATAGTAACAAGTGAGAATGGTTTGGTCCTAATACATCTTTCCAAAGTTGCCTCCAATCATCTATCCAATCTTCAACATCGATGATTTTTTCAGGTGCATGATTTTGATTAAGGCTAGAGTTAGATAGGCTGGGACTAACTAGATCAGTTAATGTAACAGCATCTATCAACTTAGCCCTAATCAAAAAATCACTTGCAAGGCTTGGATTAGTGCGGAACAACTCATACAATTCTTTTTCTGAAATTGGCATGAGTGCGTAGTTTTTCGAGTTTTGTGTTAGAGTTTGAGTTCCTTTCTTTACCCTCTCTCTCTGTTTCTTTTTTTCTCTGTTCTTTACCTACTGTAGTAGGTTTGTTAGTACAGCTACATAGTCTGGAGATATTGATATTTCTTGGCTTTTCAGTGTTGATATTAAACCACTTATGGTAAGCAACAAAGTGCTTTCATGATCTTTCATTTCCCCAATATGACTATTAAGCTCTTTTTCCTTAGCTTCAGTAGCTTTAGCATACTGTCTAGCTTTATCCACTATTACTTTGTTACGTCCAACAATTACTTGCTGTGCAGCGATTGATTTAGTTAGTTCGTTAAGGCTTTGTTTTAGATTACCTTTGAACTCTACTTTTTCATCGTATACTTTCTTTGCTTCGCTATACGTTTTTGATAACTCCTTTACTGTGCGATCTAGTCGTAGTAGTATAGGTGAAATTTTCATACTGCTGTCAGATCTTAAGTGCCCAGTAAGCCAAGATTCGTAGTTAGAATCAAGCTCATCTAAAGTATCAAATAAACGTTTTATTTGGGCACCGAAGTTTAGAACCTCAAATGCACGAGCTCCAATTTTTAGTTTTGGATTGTTTAGATTTCCGTTTATTTCAACTTTAATGTCTTTTAGTAGCTGGATAATTTGGTACTCTTCTGTTTGCGCAGCAAAGATAACTTTTATTTCTTTGCTGATTATAGCAATTTGCCCTTCTACTTCTCTTAGTTGATTTTGTAAACGTTCTAGTGCTAAAGCAGTACTTTCTATTTCTTTAGCTGTAGCTGCATCAACTTTAGATTTACGTAATAAATTTGAATGCTCAGTTTCTAACTTATGATAAGTTTCCAAATACTGTAAGTACTTGTTCTGCCCATTGTTTTGAAGCGAAGTTTTCAGCGTACTAATACGTTTACTTGAGGTTATAGCAGTGGCTACATTACTTGTAGTAGGAGATTTCCAAGCAACTTTGTCTGGCTCAATTAGTTGCCCAGCTAGAATGTGCGCAGTTTCAAGTATTGCAATTTCATCTGCAGTGTTTTTCGATGCGTGTTTGCCAGGGCGACTTAGTTTTTTGATTCTTTCTACAAAGTATTCGATACTTATACTACTAGACAACTTACCAAAAGGATTAACTACTGCTACTGTAGTAACATTTGGTCTTCTCCTTTTATTGATATCGTTTGCTAGTAGGAACATACTACTTATCTCTTTAGTTACAAAGAATAAGTCTCTGTTGTAGTCAGACCAATTTGAGTAGATTGAAGATACGCTAGTCTTCATGCCCGTTTTTATGGCAGTGGTGTGAGCTAAGATGTTAGGATCTACTAATTGCATTTCGGTTAACCAATCTCGTACAATTTCTTTTAGATTGTCTGTTGAAACTGGTGCTTTGATTATATTGTCAAGTGCTGGGCTAGTTCTTGCAAATTGCTCCATCATAGCTATAAGAGGTGCACTTAGTTTGTTTTCCTCCATAGCACGATATGCTACACGGAAGTTATCCCAATGTTCTCTTGCCAGGTCTGGAGCTGTGCTGTGGTAGCTAGTCTTAGTAACAATGCTGTCAACAAAGTTGTTATTGTATGTTTGATTTCCAGCAGTTTTAGTTGGCATTAGATTAAGCCAGATAGACATTTGTTGTGCCTTAGCTCTAATTACTGTTTCACTTTCAATGCTTTCCTCTGCTTGAAACAACGCTTTGTCTATATCAAATACCTCGATTAGCATATTAGTAATCTTCTCACGCTCTACTATTACATCAGGATCATCGTTTACATCATCATCGTAAGCACTACGTCCACTGTTAAAATTATTGTCTGCAACACCTTGATACACGCCTTCATAAGTTAGCAGACTTTTTTCTAAAACTTTAAGTTTAGCTACTCCGTTTTGTGTATTGTAGTTGCTTATAGCTTCTACTACTATGCCTGAATGGTTAAACGCATTCGTTATACGATCTGGACTGATATATTCTTTGTACACATTACCAATCTGTTCACCAAGCTGCTCTACCCATTCACCCATTTCCTTTGAAGTAGCTATTACAAACAACTCTGCTGGAAGTGAGAAAGGAGATTTAAGCAATATTGTTTGAATAGTACTGCTTGTTTCTAGCAAATCTTCTAAATTTGTAGAATGGTGACGATAGATGTCTATCGATATCAAACCCTGTAACTGTTCAGCTATGTGCGTATATAGTACATCAGCCTCTTTTGTTAGCTCTTCGTAAGTTTCACGTAAGGTAGCATCTACTATACTTGCAACATCACGTGTAATACGTGCATTGTTTTCATCATCCAGGGTTATGATTGCATCTTTTGTTGCAACAACATGCTCAGTAACTGTGTCAACAATTATCTGAGTAAGATGTCGTATGTTAGTATTATCTGTATACATTTTATCAAAAGTTGCAAACTCGCCTCTTGAAGCAGTCATAAAAGTTTGTTGCAGCAGTGTGTGTAAACCATACAAAGTATCGCCTGCGATATTAATATACGCTTTACTTTTTTCTAAGAACACACTATCTGCTCTTACGGTGCTTAAAAGTTCTTCATAATACCCTATATAATTACCAGCAAATAAGTCTGCATCTCCTTTATACTTAGCTATACTAGCTTCTAACTCAGCGTAGTCAAAGTTATCAGCATGTACAGCTACTAACGCATTCTCTACATCTCGTATGAGATGCTCTATTGTGGTACCCCCAACTGTAAAATAACTGAGCATACTACGTAGCATGTCCAGTATACTACTTTTTACATTGTTGGGGGATTCACGTTTGGGTCATAGTCCTCCTCATCATCTTCAACAGGAGGCGGAGTATTTTTATTACCTTTATTATCATCGGAGTGGCGATAAGGACTACCGTTGTTACGATTGTTATCTTTTTGCTTTGGTTTAGGTTCTGGTTCTTGTGCTTTATCAACTTCGTTCATAGTTTTTTCAAATCCTTGAGTAGTTAAGAATGCGCCAACTTTTTCACTGGTACTAATTAATTTCATTAGTCCAGCACCACCACCTAAAAGAACTGCAAATACACCTGCCGCTGTATCCAACAATAACATACTAATTTGTGAAAGGAATCCACTTTTTAGCGTTAAGTCTAGCTGGCCTAACAAAGCTTTTGCACCTGCGGGAGTCAAGGCTCCATTAACTATAGCGTTATGTCCTTTACCTAAATAGTAATCTGCTGCAATACTTGGATTCATTATCATACTTTGATATGGAAATAAATACAAATACTGGTAGAAAAAGTATGCAACGATTCCGTATAGTAAAGATAGGATTAAAGATACTATAATTAACCCAAATACTAACTTTTCTCGTGTACCGTGCGCATAGTAGGTAAAGTAGCTAAATGTAGTTACTCCAACAGGAAATGCTAAAATACCTACTGAGAATATTCCAAATATGCTTAAATACCCAAGTGTATACGCTGTAATGGCCGCAATAACTGTTAGTATGTATATCAAATGCAGCTTAGCAATTGGTGTAAACTTTTTGGTTTTAGGATTTCTGTACATCCCCCAATCCTCGTATAAGCGTTCTCCAACATTAGCATTACCACTATTATAAGGAACCTTTTTATTAAATGCTGCTATTTGAACTGCCCAATTGTCCTCGTGGTAATCGCCGTTAGCATCTGTTGTATCTACTGCTACCAACAATAAGATTGGTGAAAATACACCTAATAATGTTATACCAATGTCTAAGCAAACTCCCATCCATAGTGACATTTCTGGGATATGCTTTCCAAACGCTGCAATAGTAGTCATACTCAAATTGTGCAAATTTGCTGACACCATTACTCCCATTGCAATTGATAAAAATATCAACGCTGGCTGAATACCAGAGGTAATAGCTGTGGTTATCATCTGCGGAAGTGTTACTACGCCCATTTGTATTTTGGAGCGCTTGGCTGCATCTGCATACAACCAGTATGCAACAAAAGCTAGACCTAGTAATGCATAAACATGCGTCATTGAGAAATTTGCTAAGTTCATTTTTATTTCTTTTAAGTGAAGAATTTATTTCAATTACCCTTTTTGGTTTTGTTTGTTTACTTTTTCCAAAATCTATCGATGGTTAAATCTGATTTCATTGGTATGTCTTTTAGGTAAGAAGTACCAACTGTTTCCATTATTTGCTGCACTCTTTGAGCTACTTCAGGCATGTCTTCTGGAAACAAGAAATTGATTTCATCGTGAACTGGAAAGAGCTGTCTGGGAAGTAGTCCTAGGCTGTTTGGTAATACTGTTTTAAAGTATTGGTCTATCTCATACCCAGACTCTTTAATCATGTCTGCATTAGTAGCTTGAATAGGGAAATTGTACAAAGCTTCTTTTAAGCTTTTGCCTGGTTGATACGTAAACCTATCTTGCGGACTTAAGTTCAGCATTTCTGGAATACTTACTCTTCTATTAGTCCGTGAGTTAGCTATTGCGTATCCTCTACGTATCGCTCCTGTACTATATTGATCCAACCATTCAAATGCTACATGCAATGTATCACGTATACTTTGCCAAACCTTTTTAGCTATTGCAAGTGGAATGTTTAGTACGGCAGCTATTCTACTTGGACCAGCCCCATATAAACAGCCAAATAAGCATGGTTTGTGCTTCGTTCTTAAGTGTTTATTTTCAGTACTACTTACTATAAAATCTGGATTTCCAGTTATTATTCTATAAGACTGCGTTGATAGTAGACTATGTATGTCATATCCCTGTGTTACCACACTGTGTAATAGTGGATCGCCGCTAAAGTCTGCTGTTATACGCATTTCACAGCTGTTTAAATCACAGCTGCCCCATAGATACCCTTCTGGCGCAATAAAACAATTGCGAATAAGGTTAGTTTTAGGAATGTTTTGTAGGTTAGTGCCGAAGTGCAGGGAGTGTCTGGTAGTACCCCCATTACGATTAGGACTAGAATAAGTCTTATCGCCTGAAGATATTCTACCCGTTGCTGGGAAGTTCTGTTTGAAGTCAGTACGCATTATGTTATTCTCATCAAGTAAAGCTGTAAACGAATCTCCATAGGTGGAAATCTGCTTAGCTAGCTTTTTCTGTTCTAGCAGCATTAGTAATAGTTGAAGCAAGTTACTGTTTTGTATTTTCAGTTTAGCTTCCTCTGTTAAATTTGCTGTGTCGATGTGCAGACTTTGAAGATATTTTTCAAGCTCTTCTTTGCCTACACTTGTTACTTGAGGTGCAATATGCTGTAAGACTTTCTTTAGTTGTGTTGGTGATTTGAAGGAAAACTTATTTAAGTCTTCTTCATTTGCGTACTGCTGTGTTTTTGTAAACTGTATAGAATAAAGTTCTGGATATTCATTAAATACTTGCTTCAGCAATTGGTATAGTTCAGCTTCAACGATGTCGTACTTTTCTTTGTTAAGTCTGGTATTCTCGTTAAGTCTATCTACATCAATTGGCACGCCGTAGTACTCCATTTTAGCGAGACAAACAGTATAATGATTTTCAATTTCTGCTAATCGGTGCATACGAAATCTACTTAATCCTATTTGCTGCTTTTCCCAAATACTGGGTAATACCATAGTATCCATACCAGCATAAATTAACTGCGAATCCGTGAAGACGTATTTATTATCCTCACCAAGCTGCATATTAATAAAGCTAGTCTGCTCACCTTTTTCTAAATCTAAATTAAAATACTGTTTACATACAGCTGAAAGGGAACTAGGTTTATCGAAGCCTTTAAACAAGATTATGTGTATCTGTTGGGTATCATACACGTTCTCTAAAACAATGTTATAGTTCATCAACATCGTTAAATCAAACTTAATATTATGCCCAATAAACACTAAACCTTTTTCATTAGCTTCGGTAATTAAGGTTGTATCGACTTCGTCAGGTGTGCAGATATATGCAACTTCACCATCACTAAAGCTTATAAGTAATACTTTTTCCTTACGGAAATCTAAGCCAGTAGTTTCAGTATCTATTGCACATATCTGCAAATTCCTGAACCAAAGTTCAAACTCTTCTCTAGTTGCTAGGGACAGGCGGGTAGTCGTCTCCGATTGTAACGGTAATTCGAGTAGTGGCGGTTGATACTTCTCTAGTTTCCACATGTGTAGGGATAGGAGGAGGTGTAGAAATCTGTGTAGGTGCAGGTACCATAGGCACAATAGTGATTTCAGCATCGTTATCAATCTGCACTGGTTCGATTAGCATAGTCGGCTCATCTTCAGTTACAAATGATATGTCTCTGTCCATATCAATATCTACAACTTGAGCTTGCGGTAACTCTAAAGGCTGAATTTTACATTCACCTTCAAATTGCGTAGGGTGATGCAATTCTGCTAGTGAAATTTGAGAGATTAACGTGTTTTTGTAAGCACCATCTCCAAATTCAGCTGCAAGGCTGCGTAGTAGTGGAGTGCCGTGTGCTTTGATGTTAGCAGCAAGTAAGTTACCAATTACACTGTGTGCCCCAGGGCTTGTTTTGAAGGCAGTCCATAAGTGAGCTGTATATAGTGCATCCGAAACTAGCATATCGTTTGCACGGAAGTAAGCAGTTAATTCAGATCGAAATCCTACCTTAACTTCGCCATTTTCCTTCCAACGGTACACTAGTTGGCTGCCATACACTTCTTGGCCAATTTCGTTTCTTTCTACTGTAGCAAGTTCTGCGCAGTAGTAAGTGTCAAGTTGAGGACATACAGTAAACTTAGCTGGTCCAGCTTGGTATCTAATGGTTATGGTACAGTTTGGATAGCTACGTTTAGCATCTGCTTCAATCCAAGCATGAATTTCTTGCTTAAATATTTCGATCATCTCAGCTGTGATCATATTGGTGGTCTGTCCATACAAGACAGCATTAACAATATTTGGTGCAGCAATACACGGAGTTGAGATTAAACGAAGTTTGCTGATATCAATAAGGCTAACAGACTTAGTGTTGTTACCAACACCAAATTTGATAGTTCCTCGTTTTACAGCAACACCAGTTTGGATGCCTTCAACGTAATACGTTTGGTTGATTGGGTCACCGATAGTTCGCTGTATGTTAACAGCTACGCAAAGTCCTAGAAATTCAGCTGTGTTCAACAATTTCTTTTGAATGTTCATGTTATTTTTGATTTTCAAATGGAGAATGGAATTTTATTGCCATGTTGTAGTAGTAGTTAACTTTTGTTTTACTAGCTACTGAAATGGTATCTTCAATTTGCATATCCAAGATAGTTATTTCCTTTATCGGATTACCAGAACTATCTAAAGTTGCAAATCCATTAGCTTCGATCAATTTGTCAAGCTGCTCGTTAGTGTAGTACCCTGCTCCTCTAACCAGTTTCAAGTCTGTGTTATATAGCAAGATAACAAAACACGCTACGAGTGCTACTAATGTGGAAGTTTTCATAATTGAAAAGTGTGTGATTACGAATTGCTTGCTTCAATAAGTTCGATGATTTTGTACTGTTTAATTAACTTCATTACAGCGTCTGGGTAATTTGGATCTGTAGCATAACCTGCACGTTTAACTCTTGTTGCTACATCTTTTAATTCTGCAAGATTAACAGTGTTTGAACTGTACTTAAACACACCTGCTTTTTTGTAATTAGATTTGTTTAGAAGTACAGCGTGGGCAGTAAATGAAGCCAAGTCACTCTCAAACTTACAGAATAAATCATTCGGAGTATCATCGGATGCTTCTTCGGTAGGATGTTTTGCTTTTAGCCACGCTTTGGTGGCTTTTATGCCAAAATGATTTTTTGATCTCTTTGTAAGCTTGCTTTCTCCGAATCTACTTTCTAGACAAGCTTGTGCTACGCTTATGGCCAGTGGCACTGTTTTGTGCCCCATATTTATAGCAATGCTGTCCGCCACTTTAGCATTTTCAATAGCATACTTTACATACTCTTCTCTTGAAGCAAACACTGTCTTTTCACGCTCAGCTAATTGTTTAATTTTAATTTCCTTTATTTCAGTAGGAGTAACGTCTTCAATTTCACTAAAGCAAAATTCTACTTGTGGTGAGGTAGCAGCAAAGCATGTGGTCATAGTTACTATAAAAACAGCTCCTTTCATTAAATTTGCGATTTGTGCTAGCCTTACAGCTAGCTTGTGTTTTAATACATTGTGCATAAAATAGTTTTAGTGATAGAAATAGCAGGTAGATTTACTACCTGCTATTTCCAAAAGTAGACTAAAACTCAGAGGGTAACAACTACTGATATGTTTTCCAGTAGCGAATTTCATCTCCAGGATTAAGAATTTTGTACATCCCAGGATTAAATTCTCTCAACCTTTTCACATCAACCTTCAATTTTCGGGCAATACTGTAGAAAGTATCACCTTTTTCTATGATATAGATGTGTAAAACAGCTTGCTTTTTTTGCACTTTAGGCTTTTCAGCTGGTTTTGGTGCAGGTTTTGTAATTTTTACAGGTAAAGCCACTTTAACAACAGAGGTGGTAGGTTTAGCAACGATAGCAGCAGTGTCATCCTTCACATGTTTAACAGGAATTGATTGAGGTGGCGTTTCTAATATTGTCTGCGGAGATACCCAATCACTACACAAAGTATCTGTAGTAACAATTGGAGAGACATCCACACAAGTAGTGTCTTCTTCTGTTAAAAGACTCACCTCTTTATTGATATTAGCAATAGTTGTAGAATCAACTGTAATAGATTCTGCTGTAGGAATTTCTTGTTGTTTACAACTGTTCGTCGTCAGCAGGAGTGCTGGGAGTAGCAGGGCGAGGAGCCCTTTGAATGTTGTTTTGCTCATCAAAAGTTTGTTTAGTTTGTGCTGACGCTTGTGTTAGCGAGGTTAATAAAGTTTTTGCTGGAATTACTGGAAGTACGATGTATTGTGTATCTCCCATAGTAATTCTTCGGTACCTTTCGTCATTAAGGTTGAGAGCGATGTTTCCGTTGTCATCAAGCGGTACGTAGTTTTCTGCAAGGTTATTAAGAATCTTAAACATTGCGTACAATGAACCTAACATGTCCGACTTTTCAGTGGGAACTAAGTTAGGTGTACCAATAATTATTTTTGCAAGTGTGTCTACGTAGCTATTGATCCATCGTCGCCCGCCTTTCTCTTGTTGTGCCTGTGCCATTAGTTTTGTTTCTTTTTGTCGTGTTAATATTACTTTATCGTGCCTGAGTGGTACTTTTTGGTACCATGTGAATCGAGCTGATCGTATAAGGATCAACCATTAAATTAAAATTGTTTACCACATCAATCATCCAATTGGATGTAGATGTTAATCCCGAAATAACAACCTCGTTAAGCATTTGACCTAACGGGTTTCCATTTTCGTCTTTCAAAGGGTTAAGGGTAGTGTCAAGGATAGCTATATCGTAAGTGATATAACGTTTGCCTTGAATGTGTGCAGAGTTTACATTCATTTTGTAATCTGGGTCATGAGACAAGTTTTCTAACTTACTTGCTTCTATACCAAAGATTTTTGCGCCTACGCGTTCTCCCGCAATTATCGTGCCTAAAAAGTCGCACACTAATACACCTAGCTTTATTTTAGCCCCTTCTACTTTTGCTGTAGGCAACTCATACGTTTTTGGCGTGCCTCCAGTAGCGTGGTGTACCGTAATTTTGTGCTTAGGCTTGTTAAGAAAATCACTTAACGATGACTTTCCACTACCTAAACCGTTAAGTCCACCAACTTTAGTACTCAATCCTGAAAGACCTGTCAACCCTGTTTTTAGAATACTCATTTTTTCTTTTTTGGTTTTTTTTGTTTTTGTTTTTGTTTTTGTTTCTTTTGTCTCACCATGTTAGCTCCTCGGAACTAGGTTAATTCAGCTGTTTCACTGCTTTTGACAATACGTTCTCCAGACATACTGAAAGGATTTGCTAAGTCAAATCTTACAGAACAGATGTAGTCTACTGCTGGTTTTACTGGCGTATAGTTTGTCCAATCATCTCCGTTTTCATCGATGAACTCAGTTTCTTCATAAACTATCCCAGTTGCTCCAATCAAAGAGTCAACATTGTTTGTAATAGATGCTGGCAAAGTCTTGGCTCTATATCTCAAGAACATCATCAATCTTTGCACTAATAATGCAGACGCTAGCTCTCCTGGAAGGGAGCAGTTAGGCTGTTTGCATGCAGGGGTAGTGTCTTCTCTGCTAATTTCAAGTGCACTGTCGGCAAATGATTTGCAGAATGTTCTGTAGTAAATCTTGTCTGGCATCAAGGTAATTTTGCCAACAGCGTTATTACCGTTATCATCACGGTAGATTTTGGAGAAATTAGCTGCACACACTACATCTGGTGTAGCATGTAGCAGTACGTTGTTGTAGATGTTTTTCATTCCGTTTGGGCTGTCAATAGCTAAAACTAGAATTGAGTCTTGCACTAGATCACGTTGTGCATCAAGTGGAAAACTTTCATCCTCTTCACCTAGCGCATTTTGATAGACAAGTATAGCATTTGCAACATCGTCACCATAAAGATGGCGTACAGTAGAAAGTAGTCCATCCACTTTTGCAATTCCAAGTACGCAACCATTTAGCTGGTTTGCAATGTTATGTGATTCGATTGTATCAAAATCGATGATAACAATTTGACTAGGTGGTACTCCAGCAGCAAGCAGAGATAAGGCTATCTTACCTCCTACATTGCCTACTCCCACCACTATAACCTTTTGCCCTGGCTTTGTTTCAATGACGAACACACCACTAGCGCTGTCGTCAATCAATGTTCTTGTTGGTCTCAACTTTGTTTTGTTTTTTGTGCTGTTTTTTACTTTTTTGTTTCTTCCTAGTAATGTAAATCATCGTCATAATCTACAAACGAAATACGTCGTTTCTTATTACGCTGTCTTGTCCAACTATCAACATGAGTTGATTTAACGACTTTTTTCCGCCATTACCTCCATCAATGCAGAGGGTTTGTATTTGTTGCATAAGAAATTTAATCAACTCATCTGCGGACATACTGTTACGAGGTGGAGTTTCAGTTAGCTGGTAGTACATCGTTTTCAGCGTAGTTTTGTCAGCATATTCCATTAACACTGGAGGAAAGGCTGAGCTGGTACTTTGTACAATAGTTGTACAAGTAGTTTGAAAATCAGTGTAAAGCTGTTCACGTGCTGGAACTACGATAATTTGATCTGCAAAACCTCTTTCAATCAATTCTTTGGCGTCTTCTCTGCTTATACTTCTGTCTAAATACGTAATTCCATTTTCATCTACTTGAGCCTGTTCTTTAACATAATACAAATCTTGGTTAAAGTTTTGTATACTAGGCTGGTTGTACAGAAAACAGAAGTTACTACTGGTACGATTTCCGCTAGCTTCCTTAACTACATCGTAGTAGTGGCCTCTTAATTGAGATTCGTTTTCGTACAACTCTTCGATGTTGAAGTTAGGTAAAGTAGCAATGTTCATAATCAAACTAAAGTGTTTACGTTTACCGTAGTCACTAAAGTGCAGAAAAGATGGTGTGTCCATAGTAGGTTCTTGTGTGTAATACCCACTAATAGTGTTACTAAAAGAACCACTTGCAAAAGCTGGCATATGTACATGATGATGAAATATCGAGTTCACTTGTTCAAATTCTGTTTCATCAAGTAAATAATGCCATTCTGGATGTGTTTTTACGTACTCAATACATTTGCCCCACGCCTTTTCGTGTTCGCCAGCAGGAGTTGTTGTAGCACCACCACTTACTACTTGCTTGCATAGTGGAATACACGGCACGATAGCTTTGTTGGTACGTTTATTGTACCAAGCTACATACAAGCATCCTGTTTCATTACCAAAGGCTGCATTGTTTTCGTACTGTCCTGCTCGCTCAGCTGACATAAGAATCAGCATATAAATCATCATAGATGCTTCAGCTGAGAATACTAGGGTTGGGGCATTACTATGCCCATTACTCACAAAAGTTGTACTCATTTGTTTTTTTTGTTTAAATGATTTCAAAAAATATATTGTAATCTTCTTCTTTAACCTCACTTAGTGAGGTTATTGCGATTTTGTATGCTCTTGGTTCCATGTTTAGAACCCCTTGACATAAATCTCCAACTGTTGGAAATACCATCTGCTTTCTTCCAAACATTTTCGATATTAGTGTCCTCTTATTCGTATTGTACATTGCCGAATAGATAAAACACCTTATTTGAGGTTGTTCCTGTTCTTCTGTTTTCATTTTTACTTTTTAAAAACAATTAAAATAATTTAGAGTGTAGTCTTGCAGGCACTACTATACTTTTGTTGTAATCTGATAACTCGTATCTTGAGGTAAATCCAAATGCATCTACTGAATTAGCTTCGCAAATCAGGGTAAAGCTATCTTCAATACGATCTTCGTCAGTAATGAAGTTGTGGTCTAGGTTTTGTCCTTCTGGTCCACG
>Ga0209174_10001846_pt1 | contig 14619 bp, 17 predicted proteins | sample JI91814BDNA_FD_187505 | JGI IMG/M metagenome (GOLD analysis project Ga0209174, IMG submission 187505) | Wastewater effluent complex algal communities from Wisconsin, to seasonally profile nutrient transformation and Carbon sequestration -... | ecosystem: Engineered > WWTP > Effluent > Algae...
TGTAGAGACTAGCCTACAGGTTGTATATTGGGAGTCGAGTAGAAAATTTGGGGGGGTGGTGGGGAATAGATTGTTTAAAATAATATTGCGTATAGATGAATGCTTAATCAAGTTTTAATTTAATTATCAGGGTTATACTGGGTCGTCAAATATATACAGTTTGAAATTTTTTTTAAAATTACCATCCACCTCTATACTAATTTCTATATTTTCACCCGCGACTGTATTAAAGTTCGTACCATTTACTTGAATATTTTTTATAACAGATGAGATTGTGTTAGTTGTATTTTGTCCAATGATAATCTGACCAATTGAAATTTTTTTTCCATTCGTATAAAAGCAAACAGCTTTACGATTTGGAAAAACATCGGTTATCTTTCCTAATTGAATTCCATTGTATTCAATTCTTTTATTTAATAAATTTTTGTTTGCGACTTCGAATAAGGCTTGAGAAAAAGCTTCGTAAAAATCAATATAGTCGAGTAAAGTATTATTCTCTATAATTTGATTGTCAATTCCATGAGCAACAAAATTTCTCCATTCGGCTAAGTCATTCAAAGGTTGAAGATTTTCAAGCTGGTCTAATTCGGAACTATTTGGTGCTAATCCTTTTTTTTCGATCAAGAATTTAGTAAATGAATCAGTTTTTAATATCTTTTTACTTAATTGTTCAATACCAACCTGATTGAAATTATCGTCAATTACTTGTAAACGAAAATTTGCTGAATGTTGCGCAAAAGCCTCTTTATTTAATTGGTAAGCATTAACATTGTTAATACAGGTATGAAGGTTGTTAATAATTATTTCTTTGCTTAGATATCCATTGTATCTGGGTTGTTCGACTTTGTTTAGTAATGATAGAGAAAGAGTTAGGTGATGCTTTAATATTATGTCTGGCAGTTTATGATATTCTTTAACAATTCCATTTATTCTTTCAATATAAACTGACAGACAATTTTCTATAAATCGTTCAAATATTCCGTATAATGAAATTATAATGCTATTATAATTAAATTTTAATTTTGATATTCTGAAGTCTTTAAGTTTTTTTGAAACTTCATTTAAAATTAAATCATTATTAGAATTTGAAAATTGAAAATTTGATAATAATTTTTTTTCTGTTTCAAAATATTCAATTAATTTTTTTATTTCATTTAGGTGTAAATGGAAATCTGTAAGTGTTGATATCATAGCTATTTAATCAAACTAGAAAACAATTCTCTAAATAATGTTTCTCTCTCTAAAATAACTCCAGGATTAGTATTACGGCCTCCGAATTTCGAATAATTATTCTTATAAAACTCTTGAAAGACTTCAGTAATTTTTGATTTTTTTTTAAGAAGTTCCTTTCTGCGATCGAGAAATTCGGAAGCAATCAAGGTTAATGGATCATATATTGCGAGGGTAGGCCTGTTAAGCCAATTCCATTTTCCATTCCTTTCACGATATAAATAGAATGCTTCTTCACCTAGTAATTCGTATAAAAATAATAATGTATCTTTGAATACTATTGACATTTCATCTATTGTTTCCTTTGGCAAAAGATTAGCGTATTTAAGAAAATAATTCAAATATTCTTTTAAACTTTTACAATGTTTTATTAGTCTTCCTCTTTGACGATTGGCAAAGAATCTTAATACTAATTCGACATCATCCATTTTATTAAATAGTTCGTTTTTAATCAATTCTTCAGGAAGTTGATCATACTTAACTTCCTCATCAGTCTGAACAGGAATATCCCAAGTTTTACATAAATATTCATATCTAGCAAGGCTTATGCACATATCATTAAAAGGACCATTGTAAACAGCGTTCCTTGATTCTTGTGCGCCTAATTGAACACCACCACTATTAATTCTTTCAAAAACTAATTGCTTTAATTTTAAAGCTTCAATTTCATTCTTTGCCGTTTCTTGAAGTAATATAATTGAAGATAAATATCTTCTATCTATTCCTTTCTTTATTTGTTCAGGTAATTGTGAATATTTTTTTCCATTCAATTCGATCCATTCCTCTAATCCCTCTAATTCGAAATTATCTGAATAAAAGTCTTTAATTGCTGTTAATCTTTGAAGACCATCCATAACCTCATAATGAGAATACGAATCTTCATATAAGAATATAGGTGGAATGGGAACGTTCATTATAAATGATTCGATAAGCTTTGATTTTTGAGTTTTGCTCCATCTATGTCTTCTTTGAAATTCAGGATTCAATTTATAATTTCCACTTCCTAACATTATTATTATAGAAGGTAAAGGATAGCGAGCTTGTTCAGTAACTATTCTTATTTCGCCTTTAATATATTTTTGATTTATTTCCTCATCTGTCATTTGGCCATTTTCTGTAGTAATTAAATGACCAAAAACTATCTCTTCATTTTTTATTAATTGCATTTGTTCGCCTTCTTTATCTTGTAAAATTCTAAATTAAGTAGCATTGAAGAAAATAAAAAAATCTTCTGCTCTGTCTATGTTAATCGAAGCTAGAAGCTTTATACATTATTCAAGTTTTAACCATTTTATCAATTGATTAAAATTTTCTTCGTTTTGAACTTTAAACGTATAACCGCCTGCCCATTTATTTATTTCTATTTTGGGATTAAATAAATTGTAAAGTTTCTCCTCTGCTCCATCAAACAATCCTTTGATTCCAACGTTTAAATATTTTTGCCTAAAATTAAGAGTTATTACTTCAAATTCATCATGCTTTGTTTTGATGCCAACGAATCTTCTGCGAGAAGGATCTCCAGGCTTTATTTTTTTACAAAGTTCAATTGCACGTTTTGCGAAATTGTAACTTAATTCGGGTAAAATATCCTCCCAGCTTACTGAGTCCTTTGATAAATTTTCATTATGATTTCGTACTCGTTTTTCATATGAGTCTTCTAACTCTTTAAGTGGAAACCTCTGCTCAAAGGACAAAAAGAATTCTTGGTTTAGCTTATACATTTGCGCTGAAAATGCTTGAATGCTAACTCCATAATATCCAAATAGCCAATTAGCTGTTATTATAACTTCAGGATCATAGCTCTCAGCAATCAGAATAATTTTTATCATACTTGACAGCTCAGTATCATTCAGAATTGATTTTAATTCTTCTCTTTCATCTTGATTTGAATTTTTTGAAACTATATCGAGGACATTCGCTTTGTCCCATGTGCTAAGCATAGCTGCGTATGAAAGTGACTGTAGTAATTGAAATTTATTTTTATCTCTTTTAAGTTCAATGACAACTAGGGATGAGTCATCTGCATCGAATGCAAGTAAGTCAATAGAATCATTTACAGATCCGTGAGGCTTAATCTCTTGTCCTAATAAATAACTATTTATTATGCCTACTTCATTTTTAAATAAATCCCAAGAATTGACAATTGATTTTTGCAAGTCATATCTTTCTAAAATATTTTCAGTTTTTAAATCTGTAGAATCCATTTTTAAAAATTTAAAATTTTTAGTATCAAATTTAATCATTTAATTACCTCTATCTTGAATAAAGTATACAAGCTATCTAACAAAGTTTATCTGCAAGGCTAGGATTACTTGAAAATATCATTCAATGAAACTTGTTCAATTTTATCGCTGGATGGACTTATTCTCGATAAATTAATAATGTAGAAATTGAACACAATATCGTCCATAATTATCTTATTCGAAGAATCATTGAAGCAGAATGGAATTTTAGTAAAAATAATAATGTAAACATTATTATCAATATTTTTTAAGCTAGCTAATCTTTTCTTATAAATGCTTGTTTGGATAAATCCACCTAAAGATCTTTTGAGTATTGCTGATTTTTTCGATGATGTTTTTGAAAAGCCAACTTGTTTCAATTCATACAAAATTGAATTATTTTCTGATATTGCCAATATATCAAGTCGTCCTGATCCTATTTGTGCTTCAGATATTGGATAGATATCATGTAAAAACAAAAACATTTCAAATTCTTTTTGAAAAAACTTCTCCACATTTTTATTTGGTACGTTATCCGACTGGTAAAGTTCAATATAAGCAACGAATTTTTCTAAAATATAATTCTTCATATAATTACCATTGAGGCTGTGGGAAAGATGAAAAAATAATCTTTCTGCAAAAGAATTGTATTTTTCAATTAGCTCTAAATCCCTGGTTGAAAGAAGTCTTTTTTTTGTTTGCAATGGGATTTCAATGTTTTTTTCATCTAGATTGATAAATGTAGTAGGTAAAAACAAATAGTATATAAATTCTAATTCAGAATAATATTGGAAATAATTAAAATTACCTAAATAATCTTCATTGTAACTAATTGAATAAATTACATTAGAAAGAAATTTATTCAATATAATTAAATTATCTCCGAAATATTGAATTATTGATGGAATTGGCTTAATTGGGATTGAGTTAATATATTTAATAATGGATTCATTTTTAGTAATGATATTTGAAATAACTTCCTTATTTAAATCATCTTTTTTTAAACTCGAAATATAAGTATAATATTCTTTGAAAGATTCGTTTGATCTATTTCGCCCAATTAGTCTTAAACCATCAAATTTTGCAAACTCTTCTTCGTTAAATTTATCTGGACTAAATACTGATGAAAGACAATCAATGGTATGAATATAAATATTGGCTAGTTTATCTAGATTTATTTGATGAGTAATCTTAATATTTTTAATTATTGAATTTAGTAATCCGTTCAACCGTATAAAATGGATAAAGTAAGATAAATCAATAAAATATGCTTCTGAATTTTTTTGAAAATTATTACTAAAGGACTCTGTTGCGAGAAGGATTTTTGAAGATTGGATAATATTATTTAATCTATGTTTTAACTGATCAATTAGGAGTTGTAGATTTTTTGAATTTATCATAGTATCCTTACATTACTACTCCTTGACTAAGATATCATTTATAGCCAATGTGTAAACATAAAAATATAGAAAACCTTTCTTGTATACCGGTGACTAAAGTCTTTTTAAAATATTATTTATTCCATATTCGAATGTCGAATTATTTTATTTTCATCCATAACATCGCCCAAGCAAGCAAACTTGCAGCTAATAGCTGCAAAGCCCTCCCTCCCTTCGCCGCACTATTCGGATTCAAAGCCAAATGCAAATGATGCAAATGCGTCCGATTAATCTCATACGGCAACTTCTCATTATCCATCTTATTTAATATTGCAGTCTTCTGTTCTTTAGAATAATTGCGGTAAATATTATTATGCTCTTCATATCCTGTGAAAACATTCGCTGGAGAAATATATTCAAATTTAAATACCACTTCGAACAAATAAGTTCCGCTATTTTTCAAGAAAGGGGTATTCCCAATTGCCAAACAAAAGTTATCTAGAATTAAATCAGAATTTACTTTGGCAATTGGTATAACTCCGAAACCAAGTGCGGAATTCTCGAAATAGATAATCATCCCAAACTTACTAAAAGAAAACTACCCAACAAAAGAAAAATAGTTCTAAGCAAGATAGACCTCTCACGGCTAATACATATTAGGCTTACGCGCTCATAGTTTTCAAGTTCGAGGTGACTGTGTAATTTGCTTATTTACTTTTTAGAATTAGCGGACAGGCAGGGATGCCTATCCTACCTTTGTTAATCCAGCCATTGTGAGCTTTGTGAATTCCTTCATAACCCTCGTGTTCAAGACAAAGAACTTACAACAGGAAAAAACCTATCGTATCTTTTATCGGTGTTCATCTGTGTTCATCGGTGGAAATCTCCATTCTGCTTTCTTTTACCTTTGTATAAGAAGACTATATACATAACATAGAGGAGGAAGGGGTTCTCCTATACTTCAAAGATGGGTTCGAGGTGCAGGGGGAACCCATCTTTGAGTTATGTTTGAAGCCATTGCTAAGGGCTATTTGATATATAGTCTTCTTATACGAAGCTTATACAAAGCCAGAGACTGTGTAAAAAGCAAAGAAAATATTTCTCACAGAGTTCACAAAGGTCACAAAGAGTATTGATTTTATTATTTTTTTCTCTGTGTTCTCTGTGTGCTCTGTGAGAAATTTATGTTTTTATACAACGCCTATATGAATAGAGTAAAACAACCATTATCCAGTAAGGGGATTCCTTTTACCTTACGATAAGAAGACTATTACTATTATACAGTGGATAACCGGTATTAAACTCGGTGCAAATGCAACCTGGCTCAGGAGTTTGGATTGTATTGATAGCGAGTTTGATGCCCCATCATCATCGCATAGTAGTAAACGTCTTCTTAAAGGAAGTGTATACAAAGGTATAACTTATTTAAAAATAAGTTTTTTTTTAATTTGAGTATTTTACTTGAATCCTTTCCTGATTAGAAAATACTTTCCTTATCATTCTAAATCTAAAGGAATATTGATTTGACAACTTAGGTCGATTCTTCTTACTGATAGAATTTGACATTTACAAATTTGGAATGATATTTTGATTAAAAGAAATGCAGAGCAAAATGTATAAACCAAGCATCCAAACTTTCCTCGCAATATACAAATTCCTTTCCTTTAATAAAAGAATTTGTAGTAATATAATATTAAAATTCGAGACACTCCTAAAACTCACTCACTCTGTGTCTCTGTGCCTCAGTGGCAGAAACTCTTCTTTAGCCGGAATCATCTTAATTCTTCTACTCTTCTCTAACTGTGTTCGATTTAAAATTGACAACCTGAAACCAACTCTTCTCGGTAAAATAAAAATTGGAACAGACCTCACCGAAGTGGAAGGACATGTGGTGAATAACGCACTCATCAACATTCCCTTTCGAATTCCTATTAACGCAAATAGACTTTATATTACTGATTATAATAATTCCTATGTCAAAGTCTATGGCAATGATGGTGATTTGGATTTTATCATCGGAAATGTTCCTTCTAAAAATAATTTAAAAATAAAAGTTCTAAATCAAAAACTGGGAAAGATCGGGCTAATCGCTGTTAGTAGCGAAGATGATTTATTTATTCAAAATAGAATCTCCACCGGGGAAGTAGTAGAAGAGCAAAAAAAAGAAAATAGCTTCGCTAAAAATACAGGCTACTTTGACACAAAAGAAAAAGAAAGCATCGCCTCCTACCTTCTCCACCTGGACAGCAAAGGTAAAATGGTTTCCATCATCGGAGTCTCGGGAAAAAACTCGGAGCCATTTCGCTATATCGAAAGTATCTACGCCTACGACAAAAACCGATTAGCCGTATATCATAAATTCGCAGAACAAATGCAGCTCAATTATTATATCAATGACGAACTCGTTGGAAGTATCAAAGAAGGAAACTTAAATATTTTCACAGGTCCCGATTCGAATGACTATAAAATCAAACTAGACACAATCATTCCTCATAAAGATGGAGACTATGCACTCGTATCATTTAGCTTCATTGGAAAAAAAGATTCCCGTTTTAAATTTAGAAGAATTTATAAATATAATTTTGACACCGTCGAGCCAGAAAGTCTTTTAAAAGAATTGCAGTATCCTTCTGAAATTCTTTTTTCTGTTAGTGGCAATCGAGAATTTTTAATCTGGGAAACAGAAAACAAAGGAGAAAGCGTTAAGCTCCAAGTCCATGATAAAGATGGAAACCACATCAACAATAAAAGATTGCAATTTCCCTCGCCCCGTTTGAATTGGAGAGAGACATACATGGATGAGAATGATAATATTTATTCAATTAAGACAAGTTCCGGCTACTTAGAATTATACTCTTGGAATTAAAGGAATAAAAATGGGAAGCGGCTACCACTCAAGATCACCCGAAGAACTAAGACAATACTTAGATAGTTTAAATTTAAAATCAAAACGAAAACCTCTCATGCAATACATCATCATGGGAAATATTCTTGGAATTCTTTTTGTCCTCTTTGTTTTATTCCAGGAACAGGGACTCGGTAAACCAAACTTTAAACCTTCTAACAAAATTCAACTCGAAGAGCTAGAAGCCTATTACACCCGCTCCAATGAATCTAGCATTGACTCTATTAGTTATTTTTTATTTGTGAAAAATACATCTGAAAAAGAAATTTCTTTTCCAAAAGAAGAAATGCAAATTCTGTTTACACTTACTACAGAAGAAAGAGAAGAATGCCTTCAGAAAAAAATTGATTTCTCTCCTAAAAAAATTAATTCTAAATCCACAGAATTCTTTTCTCTACAAATCGAAGAAAAAGAAATTAAGAAAACGCCCACCTGCGACACTTTTTTTCACATGAAAAAAAGAAATGGATTCACAGACTTATTTTCAAAGGCTAATAGTAAGTTTACCCCTGACTTAAATATTATTTTCAAAAACCAAATCTACAGGATGAGTATACAAAATTGAAACTTAGATCAAAAAAACACCCGGGGCAAACATGGTTTGCCACACTGAGTATTTATTTCTTTGGAGGAATCCTACTCCGCCTCTTCTATAAAATAAAAATAGAGGGAGGAGAGAATATTCCAAAAACAGGTCCCCTACTCGTCTTAGCTAAACACCAACGGCTAAATGATATTCCCCTCGGCTGTGCTGCCCTTTATGCTTATTCTAAAAGAAGAGCTTGGTGCATCATGAAAGATACTTTAAATATCCCTTACTTATTTGGGTATCTATTGAAGTGTGGTGGAATTCCAATCGATAGAAAAAATCCAGAGAAGACCAAGGAAAGCTTCACCTTCGCCAAACACGTATTATACCACGATCAGCTCATGTGTATTTTCCCCGAGCAGACTTTCTTTCCCTGGAAAATGGGAAAGGGAAAAGTCCCCGGCTTTCGCGTCATTGCGGGTAAGCCAGAGAAACCTCTTCAAGTCATCTGTGTCGGCTTCGAATACGGTCACGAGAAATGGAGAACGAGCGTCACCATCCGCATTGGTAAAGTAGCCTACTTCACAAAAGACGATTCACCAGAAGCCTACCTCCACGAAAAAATGAAAGAGCTAGCTGCCTTGTCTAATTTGGAGTATAATTTTCCAATGCAAACGGCCAAGGAAGAATAGCCACACCCGTAACGAACAATTAACACCCCGTAGGGAACGGTTTGAAACCGTTCCCTACGGGAGAATTTCTAACGGCAAAACCCCCGATTGTCTTTCTTGGGATCAGTTTCAATAGCAACTCCCATTTTTTTAATACCACTAACTAAATTAACAATCATAACGAGCGCAACAGATTTCTGTTTAGATTGAATCTACAAAAATGGAAGCTCTATAAACATCCTTCTCTATTCCAACATTGACAATATCCTTTAAATCATTGCGTCAATTGATGAAATAGTTTTGAAGATTTATGAAATTAGAAAGAAAAAGAGAATGTAGTATTAGAAGGCTAATAGCAATTACTCGCAATGGAGCAATATGAAATTGATAGATTTTTAATTTTCACCTGCAAGTTTTAAAACTTTTTCAATGATATCTTCTGATAGGAAAATATCTGATTCTTGTATTTTTACAACTTTAGATTTTATTTCTAAGATTAGTTTCTTTTCTTTTGCGAGCAGAAGAATTCCTAAACTACCAATGACTTTAATTTGATTTAAGTCAGCAATTTTCCTCGCTCTTTTATCATCTATAAGTAATCGATCTGCATTCATTTGCTTATAAAGAGCCATTGCTTCTAGTTCTCCAAGTTCAAGAGTTCCATCTTTTATAATGATATGATTGGTATTTTTAACTTCAACAATCTTGTTTTCTAAATAGTGATTTAACTTGTCGGCTTCTTTTTTTGATTTTCTAGAAACTTCATCAAAGACTGCTCTTGGAACTCTGACTTCTTGGTATAATAATTCCAGCAAAGACAAAGAGTCGCAAATAGCAAGAGCGATTAATGCTGAGCTATCCGCAATTAATATCATCGAAAATCCTTTTGAATATCATCCCATTCTTTCTGAAATTCGTCCGGGGTTATATTAATCACAGGGATTTGATTTTTACTGCATTCTTTCATAAACTCATATAAATCTAAACCAGCAATATGAGCAGCTTTAGTAATAGAAACTTTTGCCTGCTTAAAAAGAATCAAAGCAAGACTCAAATGAATTTCTCTAGTAAGACTATAACTGTCATACAAAGAAAAATACGCATCCGGTAAGTCTAAGGATATTTGCATAGAATAACTCCTAATTTAACTTATCTATAATTTAACAGAGATGCAAGTATTTTTTCAACACCAATCCATGATTTAGAAATAGAATTATTTAAATAAGTGATTGCTTCTATTTTTTCTTCTTCACTTAGATCATTTAAGGTTTGCTCTAATTCAATGGCAGTCATACGATTTTATTCCGTTACCTTAGAATTCTGTAAAACTAGAATTTGTCAAGGGAACTTTGGACTCAGAATATCCTCGATGCGTCCTTATTTCCCTTTGTTAAATCTCGCATCTACCTTCTTATCCACTGAATCAAACTTATATTCCCAATTAGGTTTTTCTGGCAAAGCCTGCGGCAATTCGTTGTAAGTCGTGCTAGAAGTATCATCGTCTAATAGATCGTAGCCAGCAATGCCTGCAAGAAAATCAAGGAATTCACTGATATTAAAACCTGCACGAATCCCGATATACAATCCAATAGATAGTTCAAGTGGCTGTTCGAAAGATGATTCATAAAAATAGCATTTACTAATTCCTCTTTTCAATTTTTTATCTTTATAAAATGCACTAGTAGAAACTTTACATAGGCGAAATACTGGAAAAACTAAAAGCATTTGTTTCTTTCTTGCTCGAAAGTCACTCAAGTCTTTTGGTTCATGATAAAAAACGGAAGTCGAAAAATCGGTATCCCCAGGATATACTTGAATTTCTGCAATCTTTGGGTTGATATCTGCACGATCATCAAGGTAAACTTTATTTTTATTATCACCAGTTTTATAAATACCAAGGTATCCATATCTTAATCCAAAGCCCATCCCCGATGACTCTTTTTGATAACCGAATGTAATAATATTAAACCCATACATATCTTTTTCAATACCAATATTCACAATATCCTTTAAATCATTGCCTCGATTGATAAAATAGTTTTGAGTGCTGGCACAGTTTGAAAGAAAGAAGAAAATTAAAATCAGGAAGATAATTATCATTATCCGCAATGGGCTAAAATTTGTCTGATAAACTTTTAATAAACTCATCTTTCCAATATCGCAAAAAAAATTAGAAAGTCAATAGGTAGTATCCGCTATTGAGGAAATTACCTAGAAAAGAATAGCTTTACTAATAAGCATCTTTACGAAGTTGCAAGTCAGCGATATAGATAATTTTCTCTTTTAAATCAACAGAAAAGAATAATCGAAATTTACCGATGCGATAACGATAGAAGTCAGAATATTCTCCTTTTAACTTTTTAATGTTTGCTCCATAAAGTGGATCAAGCTTTAATTGAGGATATACTTTTGTTTTTATTTTTGGATAAATTTCTAGGAATTCTCGCTTCTCAATCGTTTTTATGAATACCTTTGTCTCCGCGATGCGAAATTCAGACAAACCGAACATCCTTGGATTTAATTTGCTTTCTTGCAGCCTTGGCATTCGAAGCGAATTCCTTATGACTTAGAATTTCTGTCATTTCTTCATCGCTTACAAAAGATTCTTCTAAAAGAAAACGCTCCATTGCATATTCGATATAATTGGAAATACTTCTTTTGTTTGCTTTGGCAACCTTGCTTAGAGATTGGTAAAGACTTTTATCCATTCGTATAGATACTGTATGTGTCATGTATGCAAATGTATTCATTTGTATACAAAAGTCAAGAATTTTAAATAGTCCTACGTCTCCCCGTAGGGGTTGATTAGAATTTACCAACTGCCGGAACTGCCACCTCCGCCGAAGCTTCCGCCTCCACCTGAAAAGCCTCCGCTTGAACTGGAAGACGACCAACTTGAGCCAGAGCTACTGCTTCTTCCAGAACCACCACCGCTAGGTATAAAATTAGATCCATACTTCTTTGCGAAATTCTTTCCAGAGGAGGTAAAGCCTACAAATATCTTAAGCAAGAAAATAGTAATAGCGTAAATAGGAAGTGCAAGTGCTCCCATTTTTCCAAGTGCGACTAATGGGAATGTGCCGTAGAATGGAAATAGAAAAAAATAAATAAACCAACCAATATAAGGAGCAAACAACGCAAATAATGTAAATGGTGTTATGACCACAAAGAATACTCCACCAAAGATCAATCTGAATTGCCAGGGAACCTCGGCTCCTCCAAGACTATTTACAAATTCTAAATAGCTTTCTATGTATTCTTCTTTTGAGCCTTCTTTGGGCGGGTTGTATTCTCCTGATATAGATCCAAGTATAGCGTCTACTCCCTGTTTGACTCCAAGAGAAAAATTTCCCCGTTTAAAAGGAGGTGTAATTTCCTTTCGAATGATTCTACTTGATAACGCATCGGTTAATACACCTTCTAGACCATACCCTACTTCGATTCGAAGCAAACGATCATCCTTTGCGATGAGAAGCAAAACACCATTATCCTTTTTCTTTTGTCCTAGCTTCCAGGTGCTCGCAACTTTTAAAGAATATTCTTCTAATACTTCGCTTTCCAAAGAAGGTATAATTAAAACTACTATTTGGTTTGTTGTTTCCTTTTCGTGTGCTTTTAATTTTTCTTCTAGAAGCTCTTTTGTTTCAGTATCTAAAATTCCTGCTTCATCAATAATTCTTCCTGATAAAAAAGGAACCTCTAGCGCAAAAGTAGAATTAGCCAGTAAAAGTAAAAAGGCAATAGATAAAAATTTCACTTTCCATCTCCAACACGTAAATCATTCTTTAATTCATTTACATCATTTGGCTCAATTGGATATTGCTTTAAAAGATTTCCCATTGAGTGAATACAGTTTATAATCGCCTCTGTCTTATCTCCTTTTTTCATTCCCTCTATAAGTTGTTTTAGAATTCCTTCCCAGACTTCAGGACTCACCTTCTTGTTTATTCCTACATCTCCTAGCACAACTGCTTCTCTTTCAAAGAAACTCATGAATAAAAGCATTCCCGTTCTTTGCTTTGTATTAAATACTTCTTCTTCTAAAAATACTCTATAAGAGATATCTCGAACTTTTGCCTTCACTTCCTGCCTATCAATTAAAATTCTTTTCCAGGAAGGAAAAAGATAAACTGCAAGGACACCGATTAAGCCCACACCCATTTGCATTAAAAAGAAAATCTGAGGGGATAATCCCCATAAACCAGTATTCAAATGATAATAGAGTAAAGATAAAAAAGAGAAAAAGGTTGCAAATAAAATTCCCGACTTCCAATATGTATCCGTAAAACTTCCCGAAGACTCAAAAAATACCGGCACTATTTCGGCTGACGTTTCCTTCTCTGCCACTTCTACTGCCTTTTTAATTTTCTCCAACTCTTCTTCTTTAAATATTTTCTTCATTGTAAACTCCTTATAAAAGAACATGTTAAAAATAGAACGAGGGATTGTGTAAAAGCAGAGAAATTATTTCTCACAGAGAGCACAGAGTTCGCAGAGAGTATTGATTCTATTAACTCTTTCCTTCGTGGTCTCCGTGTGCTCTGTGAGAAATTCATGCTTTTATACAGTCCCCTACTAATATAATTCCCAGCCGTCGGGGACTTCGGAGCCAGGGTAGGTTTCTGGCTTTTCGATTAATACTCCCATTTGGTCTATAAAGAGAAAAAAACTTCCCTTCTCTTGTTTCGAAGAACTTTCTAATAAAATTCCTTTTAACTCAAATCTTCCACTTCTTGCATAATTTAATCTTTCCTGCGGTTTATAGCTAGTAACCTTAGCATCCATTCTGCGCCAGCCGTTGAATTTTAATAAACCAAAATCAACAACCACATCCTGGCTCTTTTTTTGAGAAAAGATTAGCTTTAAATTTATATCATAATTATTAGAATACACCCAGAAAAAAACACGGGAAGGATTTCCAGCAGGAAGTGGCTTTGGAAGTTCTGGTTTTAAAAAGTATTTGTCTCGCCCGGGAATTTCTACATTGGAATGCACTTGTATCGATTTTACTTTTGTATCTTCTTTGTAATAGAGTTTTGACTCCTTTTTAAAAGCGTCAGTCGACGGCGACCTGGAAACAAAACTCGTTGAATCCAAAAAAGATGCCCCTTTTGAAATTCTCCATACAGATTCTCCATCGAATAATTCTATCGGAAAAAGTTTATACCGGTTTCCCTGGCTGACTACACTCTCAATGGATTCTATTCGGGAAAGGTCTTCTTTCTCATTGGGTAATGTTGGAAATACCCAAAGAACTAAAAACCCCAAAAAAGCCTTCCATATAAAACTACTTTTTGGCTTGGTATTCTTTTTTAAAAGGTAGGATATTGAATCGGGCATCGGGGTTATTTCTCTTTTAATTCCATCGGTAAAAATCATTCTCGCAAACTAAGTAAAATTCAAGAAGAAAAAAGGATTTTAATACAAGTAAATTTAAAAAATACTGTATTAAAAAGGGGTTTCATTAGATAAATATAATATGAACAGGCAAAATAACCTTAGAATTATCCTAACCACTGTAATCGTCCTCGTAATTTCTGCAATTGCAGTTTTCACCGTTGTCAATTGGGCAGAAATTGTAAAAAAATTTCAAGGCGCCGCAGCTAAAAATGACGGTTTTGAAAAACACGAAAGAAATACAGTGCAACCGAGTAATGTAGACACTGCGGTAAACAGTTCTGAA
>Ga0209174_10001854_pt1 | contig 14555 bp, 7 predicted proteins | sample JI91814BDNA_FD_187505 | JGI IMG/M metagenome (GOLD analysis project Ga0209174, IMG submission 187505) | Wastewater effluent complex algal communities from Wisconsin, to seasonally profile nutrient transformation and Carbon sequestration -... | ecosystem: Engineered > WWTP > Effluent > Algae...
GATTGAAGCGGCGAAGCAGAAGGTAGGGTGTGTGAAGCAAGTCCTTCTTGCGTAACTTAAACTAACCTAATATCGTGCCATCCTCAATGCTTTACACATACCAAAAAGCCGACTTGCGCAACACACCGTGGAGTTGAGCTGACCTACTTGTGCCTACAATTCATATTGGGTCCCTTTCGCGGTTCGATTGAAGCGGCGAAGCAGAAGGTAGGGTGTGTGAAGCAAGTCCTTCTTGCGTAACTTAAACCAACCAAATATCGTGCCATCTTCCATGCGTTCTACAAATCAATAAACGGACTTGCGTAACACACCGAGGAGTTGAGCCAACCTACTTGTGCCTACAAATTCATGTTGGGTCGCTTTCGTCATGCGATCGAAAAGCGAAAACGAGGTTTGCAAAGTTTTGGCCACATTTCCCTAGCCTGCGTTCCGCTGCGGCAACGGGCTAAACGCTTTGCAAATTCGACTTGCGCAACACACCGTGCGTTGGACTCGTCGCCGCCCCTCTTCTTTCGTCCTTTTCGTCTTTTTCGCGGTTTCCCATCATCACCGCTCGACGCCCAAAGCAACATCAAGCGATCGCCCTGCCCTTTCTCCCGCAGAATTCTATCGGAATCTCACCCATTTCGTTGCTCGGCGCGGGTATCATGATAATTTTATGGGATATCGGTACCGCTCAAGCGGTCCACTGCGGCCTCGTCTTCCCAATCAGACTCACTCTCACCTTCTCAAGCATTAGACTCGAAATATGCCAAAATATTTCCTCACCCTGCTTTTCCTCTCCTGCCTCGGATGGTTCGAATCCAAACACACATTGACGGCGCAAGAAATCCCCACCGTCTTGCCTGCCCCGGATGGCAAACCAGCTCCGCAGGATAAGCCCGTGCAGGTCTACATCATGTTAGGCCAATCCAACATGTTGGGATTCGGGCGGATGGGTCCCAAGGAAGTAAAAGGGTCGCTAGAGTTTCTCGTCCATGAAAAGAAAATGTATCCACATCTCGTTGATGATGCAGGGAAGTGGACGGTTCGAAACGACGTGCGTTACGTGCATGTGATGCACAATCGAAACCAGATGCAAGAAAAACGCAAAGAATGGCTCATGCCTAACGGTAACTTCGGCCCTGAACTTGGCTTCGGACATATCGTTGGAATCTATCACGAACAACCTGTCCTCCTGCTCAAGTCCTGTATCGGTAATCGAAGCTTAGGTTGGGATCTCTTGCCGCCAGGGAGCGAGTCGTATGAATTCGAAGGAAAGATCTACGCGGGCTACAAGCAGTCACCACTTTCCTGGGATAAAGGGACCACTCCCGTACCGATCGAATGGTACGCAGGCAAACAGTATGATGACGATGTGGCCAACGCCAAGAAGGTGCTCGAGAACTTGAAAGATTACTATCCGGACTACCAAGGTCAAGGTTATGAAGTTAAAGGCTTCGTCTGGTGGCAAGGTCACAAAGATCAAAACGCGGCTCATGCCAGCCGGTACGAACAAAACCTAGTCAAAATCATTCAAACGTTGCGACAAGATTTTGAAGCCCCAAAAGCCAAATTTGTCTTGGCCACGATTGCTTTTGGTGGAGACAAACTTAGCGGACATGGCTTGTCGATCGCTAACGCGCAACTCGCCGTCGATGGAGATAAAGGAAAGTACCCTGAGTTTCATGGCAATGTTCGAGCTATCGATGCGCGTCCGTTATGGCGCCCCGCAGACCAATCACCTGTGAATCAAGATTACCACTACAACCACAATGCGGAAACGTATTATGAAGTCGGTGATCAAATGGGACGGGCAATGGTGGAAATGCTTCAGAAAGACCAATAGCCCCGTTATCACCTTCTTATCCTTGATGCACAGGCGACGCCATTCACTTAGACTATGGCGAATCCAAAGTGACGAGTTGCGGACGTTTTTTGTAGCGTGCCGTTCACTGGTCCCAATTTGGCATCAACCATCGCTTGATATTCTGCCCAAGAAAATTCTACGGCACCACGTTTGCGTCAATTGTCTCGTCGGGTAGCGACGAGACAATTAATGGGTTGCGACAATGTGTTGACAGGACCGTGTGTTTTGCTTCACTGTTCCTTCCCTGAACCACATTCCATCCACTACAAAAGCTTACTGATTTTCCGAGGAATTCGTGACATAATGTTGATGGCGAGTTCACCAAAATGATAGACTCTTGAATGTAGTTCATTCCATTGAGTAGAATTTGGAACCCAAAGCGCCACATTCGATATTAGGCTCGCAAGTGATTTCGTGTTTTTGAGTAAGACCAAGTCAATATATGAAATACCGTAGCCTTGTCTTATTGTGGTTATTATTCGTACTCTTCCATAGTAGCGGCTGTGTACGGGAGAGCACCTCAAGCGACGGTACTTACACTGTCGCGTACGGGTATTGGGTTCCCTTTTTAGCCACGTTTATTGCCGCCCTTCTTGCGTTAATGGGCTGGGCCTGCTTTGTCGTTCTCGGCCAGAGCATAGGCAAGACGTTCGCCAACGAATCCAATAGCGGAAATGACGAGAATGCTGTGAGCGATTGGCCATGGTTTATAGCACGGATCGTGATGTTTCTTGTGCTATTAATTCCGCTAAACATTCCCATAAATTTTGCTTTGGTTCACGGGTTTGTGAATCCCCATCGATTCCATTTTTCGGCAGGTCCCTGGTACTACCCAACAACTCTTGAGATCAAAATTGACGATATTGTAGAGTTAGCAGAATCCACTGAGAGAAAAGAAGTTACGGGGCGCTGGGGTCGAAAGCGGATCGTAGAAGAAAAGTACTGGGTTCTTTCCTTGGTTGACGGAACGAAAATTCGGCAGTCACAAGGGGCAACCATCCCGGACAAACTGTACAGTGCCCTCGATGAAGTGTTGAAAAATGATGGCTTCCGATGACCTGTAGGGACGGCAAAACAGATTCAGAACGGGCAATGAAATTGGATTGATAGAAGGTAGATGCTTTTCATGAATACGCTTGAGTGTCCGTTGTGTCATGCAAAACTAAAGGTCAAGGAGAGCCTCGCAGGCAAGACGGTTGCATGCCCTAAATGTAAAGGGGCTATCACAATCCCTCATCCCAAGTCGACTACCAACAATGAAGAGCCATTGGCAGATGTCGATCCCTTTTCTCTTGACGGCTTTGAAAGTCCCGCAGCACCTGGGGCAAATTTTGACTTCGGATTTGGCTCAGCTGAAAATTCTCCCTCCACTTCTCCCGTAACCAACAGCTATCCCCCTTACTCCTTGCAGACATTTCCAAGCTCTCCAACACCTGCCCCCGCCACTTCACACCGAACAACTCAGGCTCCGCCGCATACGAAACCTCAGGCAACAGGTTCTGTTGCACCGCAGGGAATGGCGAGCAGATGGATGCACAACGGAAGAGAACTTCTAAGAAACTCGATAGAGCTGTCGGCACTCGCACTGGTATTTTCCGGATACATATTGCTGCTCGTATGTGTTCTACTTTGGCAAAGTATTGGACTGAGACTGGACGACACGTCGGCACAATCCGTTGCCGAAAATGCGGACACAAATTCTGCACCAACGCCTGAGATTACGTGGCCCAAGCTTCACGAGAATGCCAAGTCCTCAATGAAAAGGCTCTACGCCTATCAAACCAACGATAGAAATGCGCGAGGATGGACGCTAGCGCAAAAAGCGTTACGAAATGACGGTCCAATAGAATCCATCGAGAATGAGGGCCTTTCAAAGAGTGAGCCAATCTTCCTACCCTCTCACGCATCAAACGTTCGCCCTGAAGCAAATCCTTCTGTAGCGGTGCCTACTTGCCCAGAACTCGCAATTAAAGAGTACCAAGATAAGGAATTAAGGATAGTTACGTTGACGCCGTTCGGCCTACATGTTGTGCCAGAAGGAAACGGCTCAATGGTCCATAAGAATTGTGTCTTTTGGAGCGCCGAGGGAGATTTTGTTTTCGTACTTGAGTCCAACCCGAAGCGTTATCCGCCGAGCGAAACAAGATTGCTCAAGATCAATTCGAAAAGTTGGGTGATTGAGAAAATCGCTTACATTTCAGCCACGAGTATGACCATGACTTCGGAAGGATTAGTCATGGCGCTAACCACAACGGGGCAGAATCCCCAGGATGCACCGAAGCAAGGTCGTATGTTCTCTGAAAGCGAGAAAACACTATTTCCGCTGCTTGCCCCTTCTGAAGCGAATTGCCTTCTTGCACTAATTGACCTGGAGAATCTGCAGACGAAGAAGTTCTTCGCCGTTCCCGACATCATGCACGTCGCTGGCACTTCAGATTCGCCGAAGGTCCTGGCAGCGCATACAGATGGTCACCTTTTCGAGTTGAATGTGAAAAATGGAGAGCTCACGGGGTGCCAAAATCTAGATGTTACGACTGAAGGCCTACAGCTATCTGGGGATCGACGCAACGTTTTTGTTTCAGCGGATTTATCCGAATCGAATAACCCTGTCTCACGCGTCAAAGTCACAGGTTTTCGCCTGAATAACAGCAACTTTGAGCGAATCGGTGAAATGGAGACCACTGGTGGCTGGTTGAATTCGAGCTCGAATGGAAGGTACTTTACGGCTGCCCAATCAGGAAGCCAGGTGTTGTTCAACAACAACATTTTGCGAAGACCGAGATGGGGAGTATGGGAGCAGGGTATGTCATTCTTGGATAACCAAAGCCAAGCCTTTATCACGTTAAATGCTGGAGCATTCGATAATGAAGTACTGAATGTATATTTTCGACACCCCCAGAAGATAAGGACATTCGTTCTCAGCAGCAATTTTCTTCCACCGTTTCGAGACAAAGCGGCCAACACACGCGTCGACTATTTGTCTGAGTACCGCTTCACTCAAGCCAATGAACCCTTGGAGAAACCAGGAATTATTGACACTTGGAATATTCGCTCTTTTCCCTTCGCGATTACCCCCGCTCCGGACGATAGAGGTTTTCTTGCCTTATCTGCTAAAGGGGCCTACTTCATTCAGACAGTTGAAGAATCCATCGAACTACAACCGGATAACAGTGAGGCGTCACTTACTTTACTGAAACAAGCCACAATGGTTCCTGTGGCAAATCCACTAGCACCGCCAAAGCCTAGTCCGTCACAACTGCTGCTGAAGGTGGAACCAACTGAAAAAGGTACGCTACTTTCTCTTCCATATTCTTTCTCGCCGCCAGAGTGTATCGTCACGCACCCTGAGAATGGTGACCTGTATATCCTTGCCAAGGCACATGGCAAAAACGCTCGGACTCCTCGCACAACTTGGATTATTCGGGTGGACAACGCCTCATGGAGCCAAAAAAAGGAAGTGCCTGCAAGTGCTGCTGTCCAACTTCCTCACAGCATGCGACCGAGCCAATTGCTATTCAAGCGCATTCAAGATCAAAATGTACTAATCGCCCACCAAGAACACGTAATCTGGTTGCTAGACTCGCAATCGCTTATGCCAAAGTTCGACTTAGAGATAAAGAATCCCATCGACATAAACACAAATGAGGTAATAAAACAGCTACGGCTATTGCCAGATCGTGCAATTCCTTCGAATGATCAAGAGGCTTGGGGGTTTTCGGTAATATCGAACAGTCACCTAGATAACGACTCTACCGTAACACTTTCCGGTTTGTCGAAGGACCTGTCTCGCAACACAAGCGTAACACTCAACTTGAAGTCCGGCTCGCTAAATTATCCAGCCGACATTTCCACACTTGGCAATATCACACCCTTCGGCCCCAAAAACCCGCTCGGAATCGCTGACCCATATTCCGTTTTTGCAGTCGAAGACACCTCAATTATGAGCAAAACAGATTCCTTTGCCCTCGAAAGCTATCCCATGGCCTTTGCGAAAAAACAACCGTGGATTGCGACCCGAGGGAACGGAAGCATCATGCTAATAAACCGCAGCGATGTTAATGAGAAAATCGCGGTGACTCTGCCAACTATTTGCGAAGCCAGTGCGGAAAACGCTCGGACCGTTGCGTTCGATGACTCGGATTACGATCGACTTATTGTGGCGACGTCCCCATCGCCTGAACTTGGCTCGGAAAAAGGTGGACTCATTTGGATACTAAACTACAACGAATTCCCTGCACCTAAGACCCCCGTTCTAGCATCTCGTGCTCGCTTCCCTTCCTATCTGATACCCGACCAGACCTACAAAATTCCACTCAACCTAGCAAGCGACGATGTATCTGTAAACATCTTGGACGCTCCAAACGGTCTGTCGATTGTTGACGAGCATATCGTCTGGACACCTGGCAAAGCTGACCTTGGTCATCGAGATTTAGATATCGAAATAAGCTTCCATGACAAGAAAATCATCGAAAGACACAATGTTCTTGTAGGTCACGAAATGACTGACCTCGGCATTCGGCTTAGTCATCTCGTTTGGTCTCCCAACTTCAGATATTTCTTCGGCTATTCACAGGCCCAAAATATGTTGGTCGTAGTCGAACCCGATCAGAAGAATATCATCTTCTCTCGAACATTTGAGAAGAACGTTCCCTATTTCACGATCGATAATCACTCGGCATTCCTCGCGGATATCATGCAAAACAAGATAACCGAGATTCCGTTGACATCCCCACAACAGGAGATCGTAAGAGAACTCAAAAAGCCTTCTCAACAAGACAATCAAAGTAGATTTAGACACTTCCAGAGCATTGGGGAGCGTTATCTACTTTTGAATGGTACCCTCTATGAATCACAATCCATCGAGGTTTCGCCTCTTCAAAAATTTGCCTCTCGCAGGAGTGGCAAGGTTGACGGGGGCAGACTTGGATCTGGTGAGTTTGTTTTCGGCGAAATCACTATTGACCAACAAGGGAGATTGGCTTCGTTCCTCGGTTTAAATTGGGCAAACTGCTTCAATCTGAATGGCATTGGCGGTTCTTTATTTGAGCAATTAACACCAATGACAAACCCTGCCGAGTGGGAGAAAATGAATGATGGATCTCAGCGGCATCCCCTCACACCAAATGTTGTTTTCACTAAGCGATATCCAGCCGCTCCAGACTCAACAGAACAAATCGTGGAAATCGATGTTACCACCAACGACGGCGCTCCCTACATGGAGTTCTACACAGAACTCCCGAAAGTAGGCCCAGACGGAACCGTCTATTTCATTCCCAATTCCGATAACCACGAAGCCGTTAATGTAACATTTCCAGGTGGGAAGCTATTTGTGCAGTCTTTTTCGAAATTCTGCATTGCCCCAGTAGAAAACCCAGAGGCGAAAACGCTTCTTGAACTTCAGAAATGGGCGTTCATCCATCCGAACGAACCGCTTACGGTCGCGTCCACAGATGAAAAAACGAGAATTCTCTTTCCTCGCCCATCCACATCATTGTCGTATGAATTTGAAGAAACATCACCCATCCCACTCACTTCATTGAACTTTGGTAGCTTTACAAACAATGAGATACAAGAGTTGCTTAAGTGGACAATGGAAGATGATGGTATCGTCTGTGAAATCGACACAGTAACTCTTACCCAGAAACTTCTTGGCGATTCAAATTTCAAAAATCAGTTTCGCTCATTCCTGGAAACAGCCAATTCATCGCACCAACCCCTTAACTCAATTAGCGAGTATCGTGACCGAGTAGGCAAACAACTTCAGGAGGTTACCCAAAAACCAATCGAAGGCATCCCAGTGTGGCTTTTGCTTCAGAAAAGGATCCGCTTCTCGAATGGAGCTGCTGCCACTCTCTATCAGGTGGTGATTTTTGACCTCCCCAAAGAAAAGTTCCCGGAACTGCTGAGATGATCCCTGGTACGTCTCCCCAAAATTCAGGCCGAAGCAACGCAATTGCAAAACAGGACACAGCCGTCTACAATAGGCAATAATTGGGCATTTCCTGCCTGATTCCCCGCCTAATCACCTTCGCATTCAAAGAGGATTCCTGCGATGCAGTCCACCTCCATGCAAGTTTCTAAACGAGCAATCGCGTTTGTCGCATTAACTGCAGCTGTCGCGCTTGCCCCCTGGATCCTGGCTGAAGGTCACCCTGAGCCGCCTCAGAATCCGGCCGTCGAAAAAGCTCGGGATCGAGCCAACATTCTGCACAAAGTTCTGCATTCGACACTCAAAGTTATTCATCGCCGCTATTTTCACGAGGACCGAGCGGTCATTCCGGCCCGAGCCATGGAAGATATCTTTGACGAGATGAAACATGAGGGACATTTTGAAGCCCGCTGGATCGCCGTAAATCTTCGGGCTATGGGAATCGACCACGAACCAGCTACGGAATTCGAAAAACTTGGAGCTGAAGCATTGAAGAACGGCAAACCCGAATATGAGTTTGTCGATGACAAGATTTATCGACGGGTCGCCCCTATCCCTCTGCAAAATGGCTGTATCGGCTGCCATGAAGGGGGCCTGCGATCCAGTGGCTCAAAAGGTAAAATGGCCGCACTCGTCATCTCGATTCCCCTCGAATCGCAACCCTCTTCTGAAAACCGTTAGCTCCGCCAAGAGCACGCCCAAACGAGTTGGCAGTTGCCTTCCGCAACATCTCCGTACGGACGCGCGTTAAATTTTCCTTTCTAAGTCTATCCCGCCTTGACTCACGTACAATTGTACTTTAGGCTCACGTACAGCTGTACGTCTCAAGAAAGGAAATCATATGTCATCACGTCCCAGCCTATCCAAAGGTGAAATGGAAGTTGCCCGTGTATTGTGGGAAATCGGTTCGGCTGGCGTTCGTGAGGTTTTTGATGCCCTCTCGAATACTCGCGACATGGACTACACCACGGTCCAAACCTATCTTCGCCGCTTGGAAACCAAAGGCTATGCCAGTAGCAAACTCAAAGGTCGGGCAAGAATCTATACCGCCAAAGGTCGTCCTGGGACGGTCATCCGCGAAACGGTCAATGACCTTGTGGAACGACTCTTCGGTGGGCAATCGCTCCCTTTGGTCCGACACTTGATTGAAGATCGAGGCATGAGCCCCAAAGAAATCCACGAACTCAAGACATTGCTCGACCAATACGAATCCGACGATTCATGTGAAGATTAGTTTTTGCGGCACTCGATCACGGATGGAGCAGCGCCATGAATTCAGGGATCGCGCAACTCGTTTGGCAGCACATGCTGCAAATCGCCGTTGTCTTTTCGCTTGTTCTTCTGCTGGTAGCCCTTTTTGCGAAAAACCGTCCCCATCTTGCTCATGCGTTATGGAGCGTGGTGCTCATAAAGGGAGCCGTTGTGCCATGGCTAGTTCTTCCAACAAGTTTATTCTTTTGGTTCCCAATCGGAACAACCACTCCTGCGCCACAACCTAGAACCGTTACGACTGTTGTCAGCGTCCACACCCCCTCTGGCCAAACGCCCGATCCACTAGCATTGGCTTCCTTGAATTCGCCCCCAGAGAAGGCGACGTATCCGCGATTAAGCGAGCCGGTAAAAAGGCCTGAAGCCAGCAACACGAGCCATTACCTGACATCGTGGCTTTCATTGCCCATTCCAATCTTGAGTGCTGCTTGGCTGGCGATTGCCGTAGTACGCGTCCTTTGGACCATGAATCGCATCCAAAATTTAAAACAGCTTGCAGCTCGAACGAGCCTCCCCGAATCTCACCCCAGCTATCAACTGGCCCAAGTGCAACTTCAGGAGTGCCTCGAGCAAGTTATGCCCAGACATCCATTGCGACGGTTTCTTCGCGTGATGGTAGTCGAAGCGGAAATTGGACCGGCCGTAGTCGGCCTATTTCAGCCCAAAATCATCTTGCCTGCCCACTTGGTCGCCCAGTGTGACGCAAATGCTCTTCGTCCGATATTGATGCATGAGCTCATCCACATTCGGCGTCTCGATTTGTTTTGGGGACTGCTGCAGCTCTTCACAACATCGCTGTGGTGGTTCAATCCCCTCATGCATTATGCAAGTCGGCGACTCGATCAAGAAACGGAACGATGTGTCGACGAAGAAACCGTCGCCGCATTGCACCACAAACCATTGCTCTATGCTCGAAGTATGTTGTTAGTTCTACAAACTAGGAATCCATCGCCAGCAAGCGTTACCTTTTCGGGAACGCGAGCGATGGAGTTTAACGCTGAAAGGATGAAGCGAATTATGTCTCTCAAAACCAAAGCCCACGCACGGACGCCGCGATCGATTTTGGTACTGATGGCCGCTGCCATTTTGCTGGCAGTCCCTGGCGGGACCAGCGCACAAACAGTAGCAACTCCGCAACCAAGCAATTCCACGGAAGCCTCAACAGAACCACCACAACAATTACAAGTCGAAACATTGGTCACATATGATGTAGCGGAAACACTCGCCAAACTTCGTGTCGAGGAATCAGCAGAAGAGTCTCGTGAATCCTTGCAACAACTTGTGGTGGCATCGATCCTTAAAACGGTACACCAAAACCAACCGATGTCCCCTGAACAATGGGCGGCAAGCGCTAAAGCCTTTGCGAAAAAGGTGCAATTACAGGAAGACAAGAAACTCATCGTGAAGGCAACGCCAGTTCAACATGAGTCCGTCAAAGAGACCATACAGCATCTCAATCGCTTTGGCTCCACGCCACTCGCACTTACCACGAAGATTATTTCGATATCCAAAAAGAACTTCGAGAAATTGGATCTTACATGGTCGATTCGCGTCGAAAAGCCAGAGAATATTCCAGGAACAAACGCTGCGGCCATTCAGCCCTTCTCGCCACCGATCCTTGTCACGGACCTAGATGCGAAGCAAACGGACGAAGCAGTAACTCGTATGCTATCGAACAAGTCGGATTCGTGCCTTTCCGCTCCAAAGCTCGTCGTACACAACGGGCAAAAGGCGACGATTTTCACCGGTTCCGAACGAGCTTATGCGGCTGATTTTGTCAAACGGGCAAATGTAGAACTCAACTTAGAAGATGCCTACCTTGTGGCTGAAGGTATGAGCATCGATTGTACTCCAGAATTGATCGACGATAAAATCAAACTCAACATGCTTGTTTCACTTTCGAAAGTGGAAGATGTAGCCCAAGTTAGCTTCCGAACCAACTCGAAGAATGGCGTCACCACTGCGAGCCTTGAAGTTCCGAAAGTGAGCAACATTCGCTTTGCCTTTGGTGAAACGCCGCTGCCAGCAGGACGCAGCCTCTTGGTCGCAACATTCGATCCCAATGAGAAGGATCGTATGCTCGTGATCGTGGCCACCTGCCAAAAAACGAGCCGCTAATAAGCTAGGTGCCTGCGGCTAAAACTCCAGCATTGTCGTAAATGGCTGCTCAACTTTCGTTAATCAGACTTCAGCGACAATGAACTCAGGGCGGTCGTGTGAGCCTCTAGCCACAGGTTTTGATGTTGCGCGAATTGCTTTTAGGGCCGAGGGCCCGGCACATCCTCTGCCGGGCCGGTAGGCACCTGATTCGATAGACGTGGAGTGTATCGCCCTTTCAGGGCTTGCCATCTCTCATGGTTTGCCAACCGTGTCTTAAGCAGCCACGGCTAGGGTTGTACCAACTTTTCAGGCCTAAATGCGCAACATCAAAAGCCACAGGCGCGGCCTTCCTCCATCACTCTTTGGCTGCTTCCACTTGAATTGGGCTCTGCAAATAACCGATCAAATCTCGAACTTCATCAGCTGAAAGATTTTGCAATAATCCGTCAGGCATCGCCGATTTACCGGTTATCCTCGTTTCCTCAACTTCCTCTGCCGGGATCGTTACTAATTCTGTGGCAGTCTGCAACGTTAACTTTTGCGCATCGCGCGTGACCACCAAGCCGTTCAATACGCGACCGTCCGTCGTTCGAACCACGGTCATGCGAAAGTCTTTGCCAACTACGGAACTTGGATTGAGTATGTTCTCGAGTAAGTAGTCGAGATTGTTTCTTTGCGCCCCTGTCAATTCGGGACCGACCTTTGCGCCTGCTCCGAAGAGCGTATGACAATTTGCGCACGTTTTATTGAAAAGAATTCGGCCTTTCGGCAAATCGGCTTTCGAAAGTTCTGAAGGGGCCAAACGCTTTTTCCATTCAGCGATAGCTTGCTTCATTGCCTCATCGGTTTCCCCAAGCTCGCCCCACACTTCGCGCAATTGTTTCGATAATGCTTCATCTCCCAAACTTTCAATTTGTCGAGCATGAGAGGCTGAAAGATCCTTGGCAATGATCGGCCCGCGTCCTGCCCCCAAGGTTTCTAACAGAATAGCCGCCGACGATTTTCGCGATAACAGAACTTGCAAGAGCTCGGGGCGATCTTCTGGTTGAAAGGAGCGGAATTTGCGAACCAATAAAAGGGCGATCGCTGGATCCTCGATGCGACTCAAACCCTTCAACGCCACTGCGTTGAGAACACGAGTGTCTAAAAGACTCTCGCACAGGGAACGGGTGTCGGCGGGATTGGCTTCAATAAACGATTCAAGTGCGTTGCAACGCGTCGATAGATCCGCAGTGCGATCCGAAACGATAGCCCGCAATTCATCCAAGGCTCGGCCCGAACCGAATAAGGTCGATAACTGACGCACCTTAGCTTCCTCTTTGGCAACGGTTGGCAAAGCTGCAAAAGCTTCCCAGCCATTTGGCATTTCCAGCTTACGCGCGCCTCGCAGCGCATCGTACAAGCCGTTAACGATGGAAGTCTGACAATCTTCGGGCAATTTTCCCGCTTCCGACAATAATCGCTCTAGCACGAGCCGATTCGTTTTGATTTCTTTACCCAAAAATCTCGCAATCATTTTGGTGAGTGTTGGCCAGCGCGATTGGATACCAAGTTGCAACAATTGATCAGGGTGCTTTTGCCCAACCGGAATAAGTCCATACCAAGCCAACAACGCTAAATCGTGTTCCTCTTTGAATTTCTCACGTGCAATAATCGGTCCAGCAATTCGGGCTCTTTCGCTGACAGGGAGACGCTGTAGTGTGGAAATTAGAACGCGCAAGACGAGGCCCGATTCGTCTTCCCGGGCCATCTTTTCTAAAGTCTTCAAGGTATCTGGTGCGTTTGGGTAAACCGCTTTCGGGTTCGGACCAGTAATTCGATCGAGCGGCCAATGATCGGTCACTAAGCGAATCGCCCACGCTCGAACATGTTCATTGTTGGAATTATGGCTGCCGATAAAGTCTGCTTGCTCGAAAGAGTATTTCGCATAATTTTCCCATAGAACCGTAATTTCGCCATCGCCCGCTAAGCAGCGAGGAGTCACAAACGCTCTTTCAATGAGATCTTTCTTTTCTTGTTCTGCTTCTCCTCCAACGTACTCAATCTTGTAAATTCGACCGCTGGTTCTATGCACACCCGTATGTTCATGGCATTCGCCAGTGTCGCTCCAGTCGAGGACATACACATTCCCATCCGGCCCTACGGATAGCTCTGTTCCTCGAAAGAAAGGATCTTTCGAGATCATGAAGTCGGGCTCATGTTTACCGACATAACCTGATAGCGTTTGTTCCAATCGTTCGACATTCACGCGCAGCCCGTGCATGTTGAGCGTCATCAATCGGTTTTTGTATTTCTCGGGCCACAGCTTTTCCTGATAAATCATCATCCCAACATGAGCATGACCTCCGCCGAGTGAGTTCGCTTTGCCATCGCGACTATCCGACCAGTTTCCTTGAGTGTCGAAGTGATAATGATCCGCGATCATGTCCATGCGTTCGAAGACATTAGGGTTCACACTCTCGCCAAACGATTCTTTGAAATGTGAACCCGGCATCATATGCCACAGATGGCCGATCACCGTATTTATAAAGAAGAGCTCACCATTCTTGTCCCAATCATGTCCCCAAGGATTAACGGTTCCGTGACATAACACTTCGAAAGTCTTCTTCTCAGGATGAAACCGCCAAATCCCACCTTCAATCGGCACGCGATCTTCAGAAGCAGTTCCAGGTACACCAATTTGACCAGGACATGAATGTCCGCATCTTCCATAGAGCCAACCGTCCGGTCCCCACTTCAAACCATTGGCGAAATTGTGGTAATTGTCCTGCGCAACGTGGAAACCATCCAGCACCACCTCCGCTGCACCGTCAGGCTGATCATTCGCATCTCGATCCGGCAAAAAGAGCAACTGGGGTGGGCACATTAACCACACACCCCCTCGCCCCACCTCGACACTGGTCAGCATTTGAACTTGATCCGTAAAGACCTTCCGCGACTCCGCTTTACCATCGCCATCTTTATCTTCGAAGATCAAAACACGGTCGCGAAGCGACAAATCGAAACGCTGCGTTCGTTCGGCGTAGGTAAAATTCTCTGCGACCCATAACCGCCCCTGAGTATCCCAAGTCATTGCAATCGGATTTTGTACTTCAGGTTCCGCAGCAAACAACTTCGCCACAAATCCTTCAGGGAGTTGCATCGACCTGGCCGCTTCAGCAGCCTCCATGGGCATCGCATTACCAGGATCGGTATTGCGAAGCGGTGGAAACTCATCTGCAGTAGCTTCAATACCCAACCCCAAGAAGCTCACAATGGCTAACACAACGATGCTCATACATGGCGACTTGATGGATCGCATAGGAACTTCCTTTGGCACTTATTCAGGTGGAGCTTGTTGCCCAGTGACATTCAACTTCGTCGCATGATACGATAACTATCTTACTGATTCAAATTGTGAGGTATTTC
>Ga0209174_10001855_pt1 | contig 14554 bp, 7 predicted proteins | sample JI91814BDNA_FD_187505 | JGI IMG/M metagenome (GOLD analysis project Ga0209174, IMG submission 187505) | Wastewater effluent complex algal communities from Wisconsin, to seasonally profile nutrient transformation and Carbon sequestration -... | ecosystem: Engineered > WWTP > Effluent > Algae...
GAGCTGGCCGTAGCGCTCTGCCGACAGGTGCCGCCGACGTCCCATCCACATTGCAATCATGGTCAGCACCGCGACCTGCGCCGTAAACGCCTTGGTGCTGGCCACCCCAATCTCTGGTCCCACATGAAGATAGACCCCGGCGTCGGTGTTGCGAGCGACGGACGAGCCCACCACGTTGACCACCCCGAGCGCCAGCGCCCCCTTTTCGCGGACCTCGCGCAGCGCCCCCAAGGTGTCCGCCGTTTCACCCGACTGCGAGACGACGATCAGGGTCGTCAGCTCCTCGATGAGCGGATTGCGGTAGCGCAGCTCGCTGGCAATATCGACCTCGGTGTGAACCCGCGCCAGGTCTTCGATCAGGTACTCTCCGACGAGCGCAGCATGCCAAGCGGTGCCACAGCCGGTCAGGATGAAGCGACGCGTGCGTGATAGCTCGCGAGAGACACGGTCCAGCCCCCCCAGCACCACCCGGTGACCGAGCAAATCCAGGCGCCCACGCAGACAGTTCAGCAGCGACTCGGGCTGCTCGAATATCTCCTTGAGCATGCGGTGGGGATAGGCCCCCAGCTCGATCTCGGACAGCGAGGCCGCGATGTGCTCGACGGTCTTGGTGACCGGAAGGGCGGCCAGCGTGACGGTGCGAAGCCGCCCAGCGGTGATCTCAACTGCTTCGTTGTCTTCCAAATAGATGACGTTCGAGGTGTGGGCGACGATCGCAGCAGCATCGGAGGCGACAATGTACTCGTCCTTGCCAATGCCGACGAGCAGCGGACTGCCACGGCGCGCCGCAACCAGGGTGTCGGGATCATCCAGCGACAGCACCACCATGCCGAAGGTTCCGACCACCTCGGCCAGCGTCGCCAGGACCGCCTCAAGCAGGCTAAGCTTGGGCGTCGCAGGCTTGCTCTCGATCGGTGCCTCCGCAGCGGGCGGCGGCCCCGACGGAATCAGCGTCCCGCCGTGAGCGCCATTGGTCTCGTGCCGAGTCCCATACCTGTGGTAGGCGATCAGATGACCCAGCACCTCGGTGTCGGTCTGGCTGCTAAACACCACCCCGGTCTGCTCAAGAAACTGCCGCAGCACCGCGTGATTTTCGATGATGCCGTTGTGGACCACCGCAATCCGCTGCTGGGTATCCAGGTGTGGGTGCGCATTGACCTCACTCGGTGCGCCATGGGTTGCCCAGCGAGTGTGCGCCACGCCGAGGGTGCCGCTCAGAAGCAGTGCATTGGGCTCGGCGAGCACCTTGCCCTCGAGCGCTGCAATGCAGCCGACCGCCTTGCGCACCTGCAAGCTGTGACCGTTTAAGACCACCAGCCCAGCGGAGTCATACCCACGGTACTCGAGTCGCTTTAACCCTTCGAGTAGTATGGGCAATGCTTGTTGTTTTCCAATATAACCAATGATTCCGCACATTTACCACCCCATGCATGCGTTATCTGTTTATCTTTCACAGAGTCGATCAGATATCGAATCGACGCTGTGTGCGCTGTTTGAACTGAGTTTGCTCAAGGTGCGCCCACGAATCAGTAAGCAAGTAATTGGCCATCGTGACTCCGATTGATGGCATCGAACTTGCATTTGCGAGCGGTGTGTTCAGCGATTACATCAACCCTGAATGCGCATTACGAGAGCAAGGGGGAATAGATTGCGCCAGTTCGTAAGCTGTCTATTGTATTGCTCTGTGCTGTTCGGAGTGAGTGAGCTGTACGCCAGCCCTGTCCCGACCGCAGCACCGAGTACCGCCTTCTACTACGGCGCTGAGTTGCCTGCTGCGGCACTTGCACAGTTTGATCATGTCGTCGTCCAGGCCGATCAGGCGGAGGCAGCAGCCATCGCACGGCTCAAGCATCGCGGCAGCACCGTGTTCGCCTACGTCAGTCTCAGCGAAGTCAGCCGAGAGCGGGCCAACGTGCTCGATGGACGGTGGCGGCTTGGCGACAACCCGGCCTGGAAGAGCGTCATCCTGGATGCCGCGCAGCCGGACTTTCAGCGTTGGCTGATCAATACCTCCTTTCAGCCGCTGTGGGATCACGGGTTCCGGGCGTTCTTTCTCGATAACCTCGACAGCTATCAGCGGCCCCTTACTACCCCTGCGGCGCGTGCGGCGCAGGTGCAAGGACTCGTCCAGATCATCACCGAGTTGCACGTGCGATTTCCGGGGGTGAAGCTGCTTTTCAATCGCGGCTTCGAGCTGCTGCCGCAGGTATCCACGCTGGCGGTTGGCGTGGTGGCAGAGTCTCTGTTTCAAGGCTGGGATCCAGTCAAAAAAGTCTATGTGGAAGTGTCCGCGCAGGATCGAAGTGGACTCCTTTCCGAGCTGCGAATCGCTCGTGACCACTACCACCTGCCGCTGGTGGTCATCGACTACGTGTCTGACACAGACCGTGCGCTGCGTCGCACTACGGCGCATCGCATCGCCGCGCTGGGCATCACACCATGGGTGACAGAGCACTCCCTGGCTTCCTTGGGAATTGGGACCGTCGAGCTGATTCCTCGACGGATCTTGGCGCTCTATAACGGAACCGATCAGCGCGCTCTGGGCCCCTACGGTGACGTGGCGTATGCAGCGATTCATCGAACGGGCGCGATGGTACTGGAGCATCTCGGTTATGCAGTCGATTATGTCGATGTTCGGGGGCCTCTGCCCGAAGGCACATTAAGTTCTAAGTACGCTGGCATCGTCACCTGGTTTACCGATGAACTGGTTCCCAATCAGGAGACCTTTCAGTCCTGGCTGCTCGCGCAGGTCAACGCCGGAGTCAAGGTCGCGATGCTTGATCACCTGGGATTCATTCCCAACCCGATCCTCCAGCATCGACTGGAATTCCTTCGTGAGGATCGCAGAACCACAGAGACAATTCGTCTACTGCATGCCGACCCAAAGATCACCGGATTTGAGACCAAAGTAGCGGTCCGACAGACAGAGTTCTATCCACTGCGAGCAGAAGGAAAAAGAGTCCAGCAGGTACTCAGCGTCGAAGACAGTCGTGGCACGCGCATGGATGCGGCGTTTACCTCTTGGTGGGGAGGGGTAGCGCTCGCTCCGTATCTGCTCTCGCAGGGGCCGGTGTTTGAATACCGCTGGATCATCGATCCGTTTGCATTCCTTGTGCAGGCACTCCAGCTACCGGAACTTCCGGTTCCTGATGTGACGACGCTCAATGGACATCGCATGCTGATCGTCCACATTGATGGCGATGGATTCCCAAGTCGCGCCCTGATGCCAGGGAATGCCTACAGCGGCAAGGTCATCCTCGATGAGATCCTAAAGCGCTATCCAGTGAAAGTCACGGTATCGGTGATCGAGGGAGAGGTGGGTTCAGCAGGCAAGTGGCCCAAGCTCGCGCCAGAGCTGGAGTCGATCGCTCGCGAGATCTTCGCGCTCCCGAACGTAGAGGTAGCCTCCCATTCCTACAGCCACCCCTTCAACTGGCTCAGGCAAGGCAAAGACCTCGATGATGGCAGTATCAACGGCCTGTTTCGTTACCCCTATTCCCTTCACCGCGAGATTGCCGGATCGATTGCGTACATCAACGAGCGACTGGCCCCCAAAGACAAGCCCGTCAAAGTGTTCTTGTGGTCGGGAGAAGCCGTCGCGCCGCTCGCCGCGCTGGCTGAAACGAGTGGGGCCGGAGTCCTCAACATGAACGGCGGCAACACCATCATCTCAAGTCGCCATCCCACGTTGACCGCAGTGTCCCCCATGGGCCGACCGATCCGCGGTCAGTACCAAGTGTATGCGCCAGTGCAAAACGAGATGGTCTTTACCAATGAGTGGAAGGGGCCGTACTACGGATTCCGAGAGGTCATCAGCACCTTTCAGCTCACAGAGCAACCTCGGCGACTGAAGCCCATCAACATCTACTTTCACTTCTATTCCGGCAGCAAGATTGGCTCGCTGAAGGCTCTTCGTCAGGTGTTCGACTGGGCGCTGGCTCAGGATGTCGTCTCGGTCTACGCCAGTGAGTACATTCACAAGGTTGAGGACTTTCAGGAACTGACGATCGCCCGTCGTCTTGATGGCTGCTTTCAGATCCGAGGTAACGGAGCGCTCACCACACTGCGAATCGAACCGGGCTCCTCGATGGGTCGGATCGACAGAGTTCGATCGATAGGAGTGAACGGTACGCGGGATCTGCCGCAAGGGCGCTACCTCAGTCTAGATGGGAGTGGCCGCGCCATCGTGTGTCTGCACAAGACAGAGACAGCAGCACCAGCTTCGGATCGAAAGGAGTCACGGGATGCCCACTCTCCATAATCATCCCGAGTCCGCGAGTCGTCGGGAGCGACTCCTCAAGCCCTGGCATCTGCTCCTGGTTGCGCTGACCACGCTGCTGGCGCTGGCGCTCGTGGCATCGACCAGCTATCCGCTGGAAACGAGTGGCGGTCGACTGGATGGCTTGGCCATTCAGCACCTGCGCCTGCTGCTGGCGGTGCATCCCAAAGACGGCAACCTCAAGCTGCGATTGATTGAAGCGCTGCTTGCCACGGGTCAGATCAGTGAAGCGAGCAAGCTGCTGGAGCCGCTCTCTTTGGAAGACCCTGCCCTGCGGCAGTGGGCGGCCCGGCTGCGGCTGCACATTCACTTGGCACAGTTCACAGCAGCACGCGGCCCCACAGAGCGCGAGTTAGAAGGAAAGCGTCTGTTGGCGCAGGAAATCGAAGCGCTGTTGGCGTTCCGCTTGTCAGCCAAAGAGCTGGCCAACCTCGCCGCAAGCAGCCTGATCATTGGGCGTCCCGATCTGGCTGCACGGATTTATCTGCGACTGGTTGAGGCAGACCCTAGTCAGCGTCGGAAATGGTTGGTCGCAGCAGCCGAACAGCAGAATGCCAGCGGTAGGCCCGAGGTGGCGGGTTTGCTCTACGATCAAGCGTCCCAGATGGAAACGGATGCCGAGCTGGGACTGCGTTACGCACGGCTTTCGCTGCGGGCCCTGATCAGTGCGGACAAAGGCCACATTGCGCTCGCATTTGTCGCCCGCTATCTCGCACGATTTCCCACCGATCCTGAGCTTCTGGAAACCGCAGGAAGACTCGCCTTGGCTCATCGGCAGCCCGCACAGGCGGCTCGCTACTACGAAGAGCTGGCCAACCGGATGTCAGAGAGCAAGGAGCAACACCGTTATGGGATGGCGGCGCTGCTGGCGCTGATTGCATCCAATCAGACAGATGCGGCGCTCGCTGCAATCAGGCAGCGGTTGATGTTGTTCCCTGCCGATTCCGAGCTACTTGGCATTGGCATCAAACTCGCTCTCGGCAACCACTTGGTTCATCAAGCAAAGGAATGGGGCCGTCTGCTGCTCTCGCAAGGACCGATGACGAGCGCAGGAATCGCAAGTCAGCTCAACCTCGAACTGGCCGATGGAGATCTCACCGCAGCGTTTCGGCTGGCGCGGCGTCTGGTGAATCGGAATCCGCATAGCACCAAGCAGCGCGAACGCTTGGCGCATCTGGCGGAGTGGAATGGGCAACCCCATCTGGCGCTGATCGAGTGGGTGTATCTGGCGCTGCATACCAACAAGCAGTCATACCTCGATCGAGCGCTCAAGATGGCCCCCCAGTTGTATGAGCTGGAGCAGCTCGCCAAGCTACTGGGGTTTATGGCGCGGCGCGGACGGCTGAGCAACGCGGAACTCCTAAGCCTGGTGGAGACGTTCGAGGGAATCGCGGAGCCGGAGCAGCTCGCCGAAATTCTGGCCGACTATCTGCATCGTTATCCCGACCATCGGGAGGCGTGGCAAGCGCTCGCGGAAGTTCACGAGCGGCGCGGCGATCTCCCGTCGGCACTAGCAACCTATGAGCGGCTCAGCCGCGAGTATGGCAGCAGTCTGTCTGAGATGACGCACCGCGCATCACTGCTGTGGGAACTGCAACAGCCGAGCGCCGCGTATGTGCTGCTCCGTGACACCCTCCATCGCGCTGGAATCCAGGACGGCCAAGAGCTCCTCACCCAAATGGAGCGCGGGAAACAAACTGAGAAGTTGCAACCACAACTGACGGAGTCACAGCTCGCGCAACAGTCCTTCCTGCTGCTGCTATCCCAGTTGTTCTGGTTTCACGAACCACAGCCGGAGTCGCTGGAAGAGTACCGACGCCTATGGCGCGACGGTGCCCTGGTGATTCAGAGCGCCGGTCGCTATATGTATCTGGCCGAAACCAAGGGACTCTCCGTTGAGGCCATTTCCGTCGGAGAGACAGCTTTTGCGCGCTTCAAAGACCCGTCGTTTTTGCTGTCGGCCATGGAGATCGCCTATCAATCAGGACGCTATACCGAGGTTGAGCGCTTGATCGGGCAAGCACATGCCCACATCGAGCTGTTCGCAGAGAATCGCCACTACTACTTGATGCTGGCGGACTACTACACCCATCAAGGAAAGTACGCGGCTGCGCAGGCCTCCTATCTGAAGCTCCTCACCCTTGATCCGCAGTCGGTGATGACCCGCGCCGCGCTACTGTGGCTGCACATCGATCACAGTGAAGACCTGGCGCGAATTCAAGGAAAGAAGAGTCGTGCGGAGCTTGCACGTCTGCTAGCCGAGTGGCGGAGTCTGGCCACCACAGAGCCCGCGCTGTGGCTTCCCTTTGCGACCGGCTATTCTCTGCTCGGACGTGCGCACGATGCGGTGGCGTTCTACAAACGTGAGTGGACCAGTCGTCCCACCGATCACTTGTGGCTGCTCGGTTATCTATCAACGCTCGATGCGGTGGGGCGCAGCAGAGATGTCCATCGGTTGCGTCGCTTCGCGCTCACCGAGTTACGACCTGAGGCCATCTTGGCGGCCCATGAAGAAACCAGCCGCAGTGAACGCGAACATCTGAAGGCCTACGTCGAGCTGGTGCGCGATTCCTATGGAGCAGGCAAAGGCTCGCGGTGGCTACGACAAGTGCTACACAGTCATCTCGATCTTGGGGTGCAAAAGGGACTGGTTGCGCTGTGGCGGAGTAATGGCGAGCAGACAGAGTCCAGCGACTGGATCGCAGACAGCCGTTCGCTACTGTCCAAAAAGACGCAGGGGCGAGTCCGCAAGCCGCAGAAGCAGAGTCAGCACCTGGTGCAAGTCAGTTTGACGGACGCAGGTTCGCTTCCCAAAGAGCAAACAGAGCCCTCCCCTGCACCGCTGCGGGTACTCGCGCAGGATGCCTCCTCCGGTGAAGGACAAGTACCAAACCGATCCCATGTGGTGAGCCTGGAGACTGCGATGCACAGCATCAATGATCTGCTGATCGCAAGTGGTTCGGTGACTGCGTTGATCGCTCGCGGGGCATGGGCGGTCGGGGCTCACCTTGGGGTCAGACAGCTATTCCTAAGCGCCATGGACGATCCGCAAGCGGCTCATACCGAAGTCGATCTTAGGGGCTCTGTTCTGTGGCGGCATCGACTTGGACGACTGGAACTGGGAGTGGGTGCCAACCTCCGCGCCGACAGCAACCTGCTCTCCGGATGGGCGAGCGAGAGCTTTCCGCTGTGGCGCGGCAGTACCCTTCAGTTGGGAATTCACTTAAATGAGCAGCCATCAGACACCCGCTGGCTGCGCATCTATGGGGCGCGCCATCGGGCCACATTGGGACTAAGCACGAGCTTTCTCACCGATGGCAGCCTGAACCTACAGAGCAACTTCTTTCACTATCACAGCCGCACAAATGAAGCGCTGAGCGCAGGGATCAACGCCGACATCGATCTCGGCTATCGCATCCGCCGTGTCCGTCCACTATGGACGGTGCGCGCCACCGGGAGCTATACCCGCAACTTCCTGCTCACCGATCGATTACCGGAATTTGGCAGTGGCAGTAGTTCCGCTCCGGCCCTTCTCGATGCACTCCCAGAGGCCTTCGCCTCCGTCGGTATTGGCAGCCATATCGAGCATCGCTACCCTGGGGCGGCCCCCGCTGCTGCGGGTCGCTTTCGCTACATGGCCGATGTCTGGGTGGGGTGGCTCTGGCCCGTCAACCTCGTCGGGATCGAGGTACGCAGTGGTATTGGCTGGGTGCTGCCACGCAAGCAGGAAGTCAATCTCAGCGGCTTCATCGGCAACAACCGCTGGCTTGGACCTGGCGTCGTCAACGCTGGCCTGAGTCTCGGCTATCTGTTTCGTTGAAAGGAAACGAGGTACTTATAATGAACTCCTGCTTCACATCCAATCTGTTGATCTCGGCCTCTGTTCCGATGAAATGCCGCGCAAGCAAACTGCTGGGCATTTGGATCTCGCGGTGGTTGTACGTGGGCGCGATTTTGCTTCTGATGATGACGGGCTGCACCTCGGTAATGGACGTAAAGAGAGGGTCTCCACTCGACCACTCTGTCACCTGGGCGCTTCTCCCCTTTAGTGACTATGGAGAGACCCCGCAGGCTGGAGAGCGTGCCGAGGAAATGGCCAGCTCTCTGATGCGCGTGCGCTGGGATCTCGACCTCCAAAGCTATCCGTCCACCAAAGAATCAGCGGCTCTGGTGGATCTGGACGAAAGACAGCGTTACGAAAAGGCGCTGCAGTGGGCGCGTGAGCAGGGCTATGTCTACGGACTGACCGGCAGCGTGCAAGAGTGGCGCTACCGCAATGGCAGTGAGGGCGAAGCCGCTGTTGGACTGAGTCTACGGGTGATCAACATCAAGTCGGGTCGTGCCGAGTGGCTCGCGACCGGATCACGAAGTGGACTGGGAGCCCAGACTGTGAGCGGCGTGGCCGTCCGGCTCCTACGCAGCATGCTCAGTCAGATGTGGATGAAGTAGACGGACCATGCTCAAGCCGCTCGAAACCACCATCGAAGACCTCGCCAATCCGCAGCCTCTTGCGGTCTTTGCGGAGGTGCTCATTGTCACCCTCCTTCTGCCCGCGCTGGGACTGTGGCGTCATCCGCACGATCCGTTCTTTCTGCAAGCAAACTTTCCGTGGCTCCTGCTGGCACCTCTGCTCCTGAGTTTGCGCTATGGTTTTGCACAGGGTTTGGGGAGCGCGGCGGCGCTGTGTCTGCTCATGTATGCGTTCCTACGCACCGGGCGTTTGGGAAGCGATCACTATCCCGGAAGTATCTCTCTGGGACTGCTGCTGGTCGCAATGCTGGCGGGGGAGTTCTGCGATATGTGGCATCGCCGCTTGCATCGGCTGAGCGCGCTCAACTTCTACCAACGCACGCTGGTGGAAAAGTTTACACGCTCGTATCAGCTACTCTCTTTGTCCCATGCCCAGCTAGAGCGACGTGTCCAAGCCAATACCCGCAGCCTGCGCGAGACGATGACCTACCTGCGAACGCGTGCGCTCCTGATTCACTCTGATGCACCGGATCATCGTGAACTACATCACCTGATGATGGAGGTTCTGAGCAGCTTCGGTTCTCTGCAAGTGGCCGCGTTCTACCGGGTGGATGAGCACAACATTTTCGTTCCGGAGATCCTGTCGAAGCTCGGTGATCCCAAGCCAGTTCCGATCAGCGATCCAATGCTTCTCCACGCGCTCGAAACCAAGCAACTGACGTGCATTCGACCCGAGGAAGCGCCCACTACGGACAAGTCAGGAGTGGTGCAGACCTCGAAAAACCTTCTGGCGGTCCTTCCGTTTGTGGACGTGCAAGGTCGGGTCTGGGGCGTGGTCTCCGTGCAGGCGATGCCGTTTGAAGCGCTCAGCATAGAACATCTCAACCTGCTGGCAGTGCTCGGTGGACAGATGGGTGACCTCTTGGCGTTGGGATCGGGAGGTGGCATGCATCAGTTCCACACCAGCTTGTTACGCAGCCACAGCGATGCGCAGGCTCACCACTTAGCGGCGATGCTGATCGGATTTGTGGTGGACCCTGCTCGTGCTCCGCCCACGTTATGGGCCACACTGCTACAGCAACACCGCGATCTGGACCAGCAGTGGCTCGTACACAACCGGCATAGCCATCGAGTCTTGCTGACCGTCCTGCCGCTTACCGATGCAGAAGGTGCGCGCGGATTCCTACAGCGGCTGGAACAGTGGTGCAAGAGCCATCACGGAATGTCTCTTGCTGAGGCTGGCGTCAGGATTCATCAGGTCGCTTTGGATGGTGTCGGATCGGCGCGTAACAAACTTCAAGCTTTGCGCAGGACGTGTGAAATCGATGGCGACTGAGCCTACATTACACAGTACGGAGCGTACGCCGGGCGTGGTCCGCAGCGGACTCCTGATGTGCTGCGGGGCTCTGCTGCTAGAGCTGCTTGCCTTCTTTTCCGCGCTCTCAGGACGGCTCGATGTATGGACGTCCATTGCGGCGCTCATCGTTCATGGTGTTGGCTGCGCGATGGCTGCGCACGGAATGCACGGGATGATGCCGGCCTCTCAGCAGACGTCCCGGCAGACCGGACTGCTGTTTCTGTTCGCAATGATGTTCTTCATGCCGCTGCTGGGTCTCTTGGGTCTGCTCGGAGGACTCCTTGCCGAGCTGTACTTTCCCAATCCACCCCCACCGCCACCTCCATGGATCACCATTCCCATTCCCGACCTGCCGCACCAGCCTTCAACGGTCGGAGCGCATCCTGACTACGGAGATGGCGCGCTATCGGCGATGCTACGCTATTGTCCGAGTCCCGAGCGCCGACTGTCCGCAGTGCTCGCCGTACGACACCTGCGTGATGAACACGATGCGGAGGTATTGCGTCTTGCGCTGACCGATACCGTTGACGATGTACGACTGCTTGCCTACTCAATTCTGGATCGCAAGGAGCAGTCGTTTAACCTCCGGCTCAAGTCGCTGCTCGGCCAGCTCCCAAGCGCCGCAGCGGATGACGAACAGCGAGCCAAGCTGGAAAAGCGTCTGGCCCAGACCCATCTCGAAATGATCGAACTCGGACTCTGTCGCGGTGAAGTCCTGCTGTTTATGCTCATCGAAGCACGCAAGCATGTAGATGCTGCGCTAGCGCTGACCCCTGACGATCGAGAGAGCCTGTTTCTGCTCGGGAGTATCGCGCTACGGCAAGACGAGTTGGTCACTGCGGAGGGAGCCTTCCTAAAGGCGCAGGTGATGGGAATGTCGATCGAGAAGGTACTACCAAACTTGGCAGAGCTGGCGTTTCGACAGCAGCGCTTTTCAATGGTGACTCACTATTTGCGCGCCATCGATCCGATCTGTTTCCGCGCACAGCCTCGACTGAGCGGAATCGCCACCCACTGGTTGAAAGAAGAGGGAGCATGTCCGCCAAAGCCATCGTCGACGTAACGCTGCTCTTAGAAGGAACGTATCCGTTCGTAAGCGGCGGCGTGTCAAGCTGGGTGCACCAGATCATTTCTGGCTTGCCAGAGTATTCCTTTTCCCTGGTCTTTCTCGGTGGTGATCCCAGCCAGTATGGCAAGCCGAAATACAAACTGCCAGACAATGTGGTGGAGCTGCAAACCCACTATCTGATGGAGTCGGGACAGAAGCTTCAACCGCATACTTGTCCCGGCAACGCCGCACGCTTTGAAGACAGTCGCTGCGTCCACGAGTTCCTTCGTGATCCAAGATTGCAGCAGCCCCCGGATCTGCTGCCGCGTCTGCTCGCTAGCATCGGAAGAGAGGATGGCATTCCCGCTGCGGATTTTCTGCTCAGCAAAGCGTCCTGGGACAGCATCTGCGCCGATTACCACCGCTTCTGCGCGGACTCTTCCTTCCTCGACTACTTCTGGACCGTGCGGATGATGCACGCGCCCATCTTCAAGATCGCACAAATCGCCAGCCAGTTGCCACCAAGCCGGATCTATCACTCTGTATCCACCGGCTACGCTGGACTTCTCGGAGCCTTTCTGCACTACCAACGCCACAGTCCGTTCATCATCACAGAGCACGGAATCTACACCAAAGAGCGCAAGATCGATCTCGCCCAAGCCGATTGGATCAAAGACTCCACCGATGAGAAAAGCAGTGGCCTTGGTGCGGGCGTGGGCTACATTCGCAACCTGTGGATTCGCTTTTTTGAAGGCATTGGCCAGCTCGCGTACACCGCTGCGGACCCCATCATTTCCCTGTACGAAGGGAATCGGCTTCGTCAGATCAAAGACGGGGCCACGGAACAGCGCACACGGATCATTCCCAACGGAATTGACCTCGACCGCTTCGCGCCCCTGTTGCAACAGAGAGCGGCAAGCGTTCCCAAAGTGCTCGGCCTGATCGGACGTGTTGTACCGATCAAAGACATCAAGACCTTTATCCGATCGATGCGCGGGGTGTGTAATCGCATTCCTGAAGCTGAGGGCTGGATCGTCGGTCCCACTGTAGAAGATCCCACCTATGCCCGTGAGTGCGAGGATTTGGTCACCAGCCTGGGTCTGAACAGGCAGGTCAAGTTCCTCGGCTTCCAGAAAGTCGATGACATCTTGCCCAAGCTCGGGCTGATGGTGCTAACTTCGATCAGTGAAGCGCAGCCGCTGGTGCTACTAGAGGGCTACGCCAGCGGACTCCCAGCGATTGCGACCGATGTCGGCTCTTGCCGCGAGATCATCGAGGGTGGCAGCGCGGATGATCGCGCATTGGGAAGTGCCGGTGCGGTGGTTTCGATTGCCAATCCAGAGGCCACCGCAGAAGCGGCAGTGGCGCTGCTTGCAGATGAATCACGCTGGAAGAGCGCGCAGCAGGCCGGCATACAACGCGTCAAGACGTTCTACACCCAGCGCAGCATGCTCGATTCCTATCGGACGACTTACCGCGAGGCGATCGAGAGCAGGCAGCAATTCAACGGAGCGCGCCACCAAGAGGCATAACATGGCAGGAATTGGTTTTGAGCTACGCAAGCTACTACGAAACAAGAGCCTCCTTGGCATGCTCCGCGCCTACAGCTTTGCCGGAACGATCAGCTCTGGACCCTGGCTGCTCACCATCTCTAGCATGCTCGCCATCGGAATCTTGGGTCGGGATCCGAGCGATGCAACCCAGCAAATGGTGCGATTCCAAGTCTCGGTCACGTACGTCATTGCGACCACGCTCATTCTGACCGGAGGACTCCAGCTCGGTCTGTCGCGTTTCATCGCGGATCGACTGTTTGAAAAGAAACCCTACCTGGTGCTGCCAAACCTGCTGGGCGCGATGACCGTAACCACGGTGATGAGCGGCGCAGTCGGTACGGTGCTCGGAATCACACTCTTCCGCGAACCGCTTCCCTATCGCGTTCTGATGGTCACAAACTTCGTCACACTGAGCAACATCTGGATCGTCGTGGTCGTGCTGTCTTCTCTGAAAGCCTACCGACAGGTATTGATGGGGTTCGCCATCGGCTGCGCCATTGTTGTGGGTGCGGCGCTCTCTCTACAGCGATTCGGAGTGCCGGGACTGCTCTCTGGCTTCCTTCTTGGACACGCGGTGCTGCTTTTCGTGCTGCTCGGGCTGGTGATGCGTCGCTATCCCGGACAGGGGCTGGTGTCTTTTCAGTTTCTACGCCGCTCGAAGATGTATCCGAGTTTGATGATGACCGGGCTCCTATACAACCTTGCTATCTGGTCAGACAAGTTCCTGTTTTGGTGGAACCCCGCGACCAGTGAGCACGTAGTCGGTCCACTCCGTGCCTCGATGATGTACGACATCCCGATCTTCCTATCCTATCTATCGATCGTGCCCGGAATGAGCGTATTCCTGGTCCGCATCGAGACCGACTTTGTTGAGTGCTATGACGCCTTCTACAACGCGGTGCGCGGTGGCGATACGCTCGCCAACTTGGAGCGACTCAAAGACCGCATGGTCTATGTAGTGCGCCAAGGAATCTACGAGATTTTCAAGGTGCAGGGGCTTACGGTGATCGTGCTCCTCCTTACCGGACGCTATCTGCTCGCGGCACTGGGAATCTCGCAGGGCTATCTGTACTTGTTCTACATCGACGTCATCGGAGCGGGAATGCAGGTGCTCCTGCTGGCGATTCTCAACATCTTTTTCTACTTGGATCAGCGACGCATCACTTTGGGTCTGTCTGTGATGTTCCTGATCCTAAACACCGTGTTCACCTGGGTCACCCAACGGCTTGGGCCGAGCTATTACGGATATGGCTTTGCCTTGAGCATGCTGGTCACTTGTCTAAGCGGTCTGTGGCTTCTGTCTTCGCAGCTCGACAGCCTCGAGTACGAGACGTTCATGATGCAGCGCTTTTCCTAGTCCGAGTCGTCTGAAATGAAACGAGGTGGTCATGCCGATTTTTGCTGAATACATCTGGATCGATGGCACCAAACCGAGCAGGGTAACGCGCTCCAAAACCCGCATCCTCCCCGACCATGCGGTCGTACACTCAGGGAGCCCGCTCGACCCGGTTCCGCTTGACGGGTTCCCACCATGGGGTTCCGATGGGTCGTCCACGGGTCAGGCATGCGGCAAGGACTCCGACATCGGTTTGGTGCCCGTGTGCGCAGTGGTGGATCCACTCCGCGCTGGTCGCAGCTACCTGGTACTATGCGAAGTCCTGGACCCGACTGGAGCAGTTCACAACACCAACACGCGCTCCGAATTGCGAAGAGTTCTCGATGCTGGTGCAGCACGATCGGACGCTCTGTTTGGGTTTGAACAGGAATATACATTCCTCGCAATGGATCACCGTCCGCTCGGATTTCCTGTGGGAGGATTTCCTGCCGCGCAAGGTCCATACTACTGC
>Ga0209174_10001860_pt1 | contig 14527 bp, 7 predicted proteins | sample JI91814BDNA_FD_187505 | JGI IMG/M metagenome (GOLD analysis project Ga0209174, IMG submission 187505) | Wastewater effluent complex algal communities from Wisconsin, to seasonally profile nutrient transformation and Carbon sequestration -... | ecosystem: Engineered > WWTP > Effluent > Algae...
TCTTCCTTGCGCTGGATCGGGGCGCCGGGGCCGCTGCGCAGCCGGACCGCCGGGCCGGCCTCGCCAGGGGCGTCCGTGCTGCCGGCGGCAGCGCAGTCGTCACCCGCGCTGCCGGGGGTGTTGCCGCCATCGGCAGCGTCGCCGCCGCCCCCTTCCTGCACGTCGACGGCCGGCCCGCTTGCCTGGGCGGCGTCGTCCGCCGGCCGGTGCTCGGCGGGGCCGGGGGGCTGGCGGGCAATCACCGCGTCGCTGCTTTGCTGCAGGACGTGGGTGACCTCATGGGCCATCAGGCCCAGGTCTTCGGGCCGTTCGCGGGCACTCAACCAGATGTGCTGACCGTGGGTGAAGGCCCGTGCGCCGAGTTCCCGGGCCAGGCCGTGGGCCGTCGGCCCGGTGTGCACCTGCACCTTGCCGAGATCGGCGCCAAGCGAGTCTTCAAGGCGCGTACGCAGGCCCCTCGGCAGGCCGCTGACGACATCGCCGCCGGCCGGCGTGTTGTGCCCTGGGTCGCCGGAGCGTCGGCGGATCGGGCCGGGGTCCGCTTCGGCTTCGAGCAGTTTTTCGGCGCAGTTGGCGCACAGGCGCTGGAAGCGTGGCATGGCGCTGGGCCGCCGGGCCGGTGCGACCGGCTTGCCGCGCAGCACTGCGCTGGCGACCGCGTCGGCTTCCCGCTCGAAGGCATCGTCCGGCGGGCCAACCTGCAGCTTGCCCGGCCCGCCGCCCAGAAAGCGCGGCAGGCCGGCGTCCGCGGTGACTTCGGCGGCGCAGCAGTCGCCTCCGGCATGGGGCCTGGGCGGCTTGATCTCGGGGCCGCGGGTGGCCGTCGCGTGGCCGACGGTGTTCATCCGGACGGCTCACGTGTCAGCCCGTGGGGCGGCTGCTTGCCCAGTTTCCGGCATTCGGCCACCACCCCGGCCACGATGTCGGCGTAGCCGATGGGCCGGCCGTCGGCGCGGGCGCTCACCGCCGCGGCGAGTACCGCGTTGCGGATGTGGCCGCCGGCCAGATCGCAGGCGGCGGCGAGGCGGTTGATGTCGGCGAGGGGCAGGGCGTGGCCGTCGCCCAGGTGGGCCAACCACAGGGCCCGCCGCTCGTCGGGCGCCGGCAGCGGGAACTCGATGATGGTGTCGAGGCGCCGGGTGAAGGCGCTGTCGAAGCGCGCCCGGCTGTTGCTCGTCAGGATGGTGATGCCCTCAAAGGACTCGATGCGCTGCAGCAGGTAGTTGGTCTGGGCGTTGGCGTAGCGGTCGTTGGCGTCCTTTACTTCGGTGCGCTTGCCGAACAGGGCATCGGCTTCGTCGAACATCAGCACCACCTCGGCATGCTCGGCACGGGCGAACAGTTGCGCCAGGTTCTTTTCGGTCTCGCCGATGTACTTGCTGGTGACGCTGGCCAGGTCGACCCGGTACAAGGGCAGGCCGAGGCGGGTGGCCAGCCAGCCGACGGCGAGGGTCTTGCCGGTGCCGGAGGGGCCGTAGAGCAGGGCGCGCACGCCCGGCCGGTAGCGGGCGCGGGTGGCCGGGCCGAGCTGCGGGGCGAGATTGTCGCGGCCGGTGCAGCGCAGGGCCAGGGCTTCCAGTTCGGCGTGCAGGGCGGCCGGCAGAACCAGTGCGCTGGCGTCGATGGTTTCCGGCTGCAGCTCGGCGAGGGTGCCCAGCTCGGCGGCAGCACCGTTGCGGGCGGCGCGGGCAATGCGTTCGAGGCTCATGCCGGGGCTGCCCTCGAGCACGCCCTGGAAGCGTCCGGCGCGGGCCAGTTCGTGGATGCGTCCGCTGGCGTGCCGGTAGTCCTCGCCGAGCTGGCGTGCCAGGGCCGCATCGCCGGCGGCCAGTTGCCACAGGGCGACCCGTTCGTCGGCGGAAGGAACCGGCACCCGCCAGTTGGCGACGGGGGCGCCGTCGTGCAGGAAGCTTCCGTCAGGGCCGGCCGCGACGAGCAGGGGCCCGCGATAGCCGGGCAGTTCGGGCAGCGCCCGCTGTTCGCCGGGAGCCGGTTCCAGGCAGCACACCGGCACGCGCTCGCACAGTTCCAGCCAGATCCCCAAGCCCGCGGGTACCTCGCTGCCGATGAAGGCGGCTTCGCGACCCAGTGCACCGGCGAGGGCCCGGGCCACGGCCCGTGCCTCCCGCGGGTGGCCGCAGCGGATCGCCAGGGCTTGCGGAGTGCTGGTCAGTGCGGCGGCGTAACGCGCGGCCTGCGTCAGCAGTGACGGCGGCAGGGCCGGCGGGTCCTTGAGCCCGATGTGCACGCCGGGCCAGCCGGAGGGTTGGCCGGCCAACGCCAGGGCCACCGACGGCGGGGTGCGCAGCGCGGTTTCGGGCAGCGGACGGGTTTCGCCGTCGAGCAGCAGCAGGCCGCAGTCCCGCGCCGGCCCGGCGATCAGGGCGGCCAGGTGACGTTCGGGGGCGCTGCCGTCGAGCCTGGCGGCAAGGGTCATGACGAGGCCCGCGCTAGGGCGGGCGCCGCCGCTCGGGCTCTGCAGCCAGGCCACGACCCGGCCGGCCATTACGTCCAGTTCGACGCTGGCGGCGAGGGCCAGGGCCAGTGTTTCGGCACAGCTCAGGCCGAGCCGGGTAAGCAGACCGTGGAGGCGCAGGTCGGCCGGCGGCGGGCTGTCGCACCAAGCTTGCCAGGCCAGGGCCGGCTCGGCGTGGCGGCCGAGCAGTCGGGCCTGCCAGTCGTTGAGCCAGTCGGCCTCGACGCCGGTTTCGGCGCTGCCAGGCGCCAGCAGCGCGAAGACGAGGCCCGAGAGCGGCAGGGCGAGGTGTTGGCCGGGGGCGTTCATGGGCCCCTCTGCGGGCGGTAGTGGAAATTTACGACGCGGCCGAACCACGGCAGCCAGCCTGGGTCCAGGTCGAGGCCGGGGCGGCGCAGGCGCAGGTCGGCCTGAGCGAGGGTGAAGAAGAGGTCGATGTGGGTGGGCGTGACGGCCAGTTCGGCCGGTCGCCGCACGAGATCGGCGATGCCGATGCCGGCGTGGCGGCGCAGCCAGCGCCGGCAGGCGGTGAGCCATGCGCGGGTGGCGAGGGCGAGGATGTCGTCGGCGGCGCTGTGTGCTGTCGGGATGGCCTGCCGCCGGGCTGCCTGCAGCGGGCGCGGGCAGGGGCCGTGCCAGGCGCCGAGCGGCAGACGTGCGGAGGCGTCCCACAGAATATGGCTTGCCCCGCCCTTGCCGAGGCGCAGGGGGCCCGTGCCGGTGGCGAGCTGGTCGTGCCAGGCGGCGGGCGCAACAAAATGGCGGGGCAGTAGGGTGGGCCGGGCCAGATTGGTGAGGAGCCAGGCCGGATCGTCGGCGGCGATGGACAGGCGCGCCAGAACTTCGGCGAAGACTCGCCGGGGCAGGTCGGGCCGGGCCCACGCCGGCTGCGCTGCCACCCAGCCGGGGTAACCCAGGCGGGCGAGCACCGGCAGCAGAAAGAGCAGGCCACCCGCCGAGCTTGGCGTGCCGTCGATGGTCCAGCGTGACGATGGCGCGGTTTCCATCGCCGGGCGGGCTTCGGGAGGCACTTGTCTGTCGAGTTCAGGGTGTGCCTGTGACGAGCGCGGTGAGCGGGTGGGCGGATGGGGGCCAGGCGACAACAGGCCGGGGTGTCCGGGGCCTTGCGGTGAGGGCCGCAACGGGCCGGAACGGAGGCTTGCGGCAACGTGCGCCGGGCTGGGCGCGGGCGGGTTGCTGGCCGGCGGTGTTAGGGCAAGGCCGGGGGGTTCGTCGCTGAGTGGCGTCTCCAGGGGCGGGGCGACAGCTGCGGGTGGGGTCTTTGCGGGGGTGGCGCCGGCTGCGGCGAGCAAGGCCTGCAACAGGCGGCGCCGCGCATCGGTGGGCCGGCGGGGTGTGGCTTGCGTCGCACGGCGTTGCGGTTTCGGCGGGCGGGCGGGGCCCGCTGTCCGGGCTGGGTCGGTGGCTGGAGTCTCGTCGGTGGGTGGTGCCTCGTCGGTGGCTGGCACCTCGTCGGTGGGTGGAGTCTCGTCGGTGGGTGGTGCTTCGTCGGTGGGTGGTGCCTCGTCGGTGGCTGGTGCCTCGTCGGTGCGTGACGCTTCGTCGGTGGGTGGGGCTTCGTCGGTGGCTGGTGCCTCGTCGGTGGGTGACGCTTCGTCGGTGGGGGGCGTCCAGCGGATGCCGGCGGCCCGCGCCAGTGGCGTCACATCGTGCGTTCCGAGGGCCGCCACCAGTTGTTCGCCGTGGCCGGCCCGCACCAGTGCGGCTGCCCACAGGGGCAGCGCGGTGGGCGCTTCGGGCTGCGCCGCGAGCGAGTGGGCGAGGCGGCGCAGGGCTTCGGCCACGGGCATTCCGCGGTGCCAGGCGGGGACGGCCAGCGGCCAGTACCAGGCGTCCACCGCCGCTCCGGCGACGAGGCGCAGGGCGAGTTCGGTATGGGCTTCCAGGGTGTCGCGAAAGTACACGACAGGGGCCGCTTCGGCGTTGTGGTTGCTGGCCGGCAGGCTGGCGGCAGCGAGGGCGGCGACACACCGCTCCAGGCTCAGGGCCAGGGTTTGCGGTGCGGCATCGCGGGGGATGCGGCCCAGCGCAAGGCGGCGCACCAGCACCAGGCGACCGCCGGCCTCGGGCAGGCTGGCGGTGCGCATGGCATCTTCCAGGCGCAGGGCGATGTGCCGGACAACGGCTTCGTCCGAGCCCCGCAGGCGCAGATGGCGAACGATGCGGCTGCCCATGGCAATCCCCGGTGCCGCTCAGCGCGGTGCCGACAGCGCCCGGGACGTGAAGCCGATGCGGGTGGTATCGGCAAACTGCACCCGCACGTTCTCGTCGAGATCGACAGACGCCGCCGCGGTATGCACCACCCGGGCCGACACCTCGCCACCGCCGATATCCTCGACCACGGCGCGGGCCACCACGGCGCTGGCCCGGTAGATCACCGCCTCCATGCCGATGCGCAGGCGCGCCGGGTCGAGCGCGGTCAGCGGAATGCGCAGGCCGGGGCGGGCGGTGACCGGGCGCGGCAGGCGGCCGGCGATGATGCGGTCCACCGGGGCGTGGCTGGCCAGCAGGATGGCCATGCGCACCACGTCGTTGATCAGGGCCTGGGCCTGCGCCACGCTTGTGGAGGCCTGGCTGAACAGCCAGTCGGCGTAGCTCTGCATCTGGCGCCGGTCGATGTATTCCAGCTCGGCCCAGCGCGGCAGGCTGGCCAGGTTGCGCAGGTTCGGGGCCACGTCGAACTCGGACAGCAGGGTGGCCCAGCCCAGGCGGATGGCCGGCGGCACGGCCGAGAACTCGGCGTACAGGCAGGCGCAGATCTGCGCGAAGCTGTCGTAGAAGGCGGCGGCGCGGCGGGCGGCGACGGAGCTGCCGTGTTCGCCGCTGATCAGATCGCCGAGGGAGACGATCTGCACCGCCTGCTGGAAGGCCCCCTGCCAGGTGAGGGCGGCGAGGCGCGCGGTGTCCACCTGCAGGGCGCTGGCGCGAACCAGGTTGACGGCCTGGCTCTGCTTGCTGCCGATGCGGCCGATCGCCCCGGCGAGGCCGGTGAGTGCGTTGCTCGCCACCGGCCGGGCGGCGGCCAGGCGGGTGCGCAACTGGGTGGTCTGGACGGCGCGGACCAGGTGATCGATGCGCTGCAGCTCGTCGAACCAGCGGCTGCCCTGGCCGAACCATGCGGCCGGCGCCTCGCGCACGACGGCGAGCATCTGCACCAGTTCGTCGGGAATGTCCGGGTGGGCGCGCAGGCAGGCCGGCACCGGCGGGTCGATGAGGCCGGGGTCGAGAATGCGCACCGGAGGCGTCAGCAGGATGTCGGCGTCGCGCGGGCGGATGTAGGCCAGAAAACGCACCTCGCCGGCCAGCACCGCCGTGCGGCGGGCGTTGATGGCGTCGAGGCGGGTCTCTTCTTCGTCGATCAGTGCGCGGGTTACCGCCACGTCATGGCGCGCCTCGGCGAGCTGGATGTTCCACGCCTGCCCCCGGCCGATGGCTTGGGAATAGTCGGCCTGGAGGCTGGCGAGGGCTTGCTGGCAGACGCTGATCGCGTCGCGGTAGCGGCGCACCCGGCCTTCCACCTGGCGCAGCAGGGCCACGGTGGTGTCCGAGGTGTCGGTGGCATCCGAGAAATGCAGGGATTCGTCCCCGTCCAGCGGATTGCCCTGGGGGTCGGTATGGACGCGGGGCTGCAGCATCAGGGACAGCAGGCGGCCGCGGTTGGCCGGGTCGAGGAAGGCGCTGAAGGGCCGCCGGCGGGTGGCATTGGCCACCTCGTCGTTTTCGAGGAAGGGATCGTTCCGGGCGGCGAAAACAGACAGGTCGGCGAACAGTCCGGAGGTTTCGCCGAGGCTGTTCGGGTTGGGACGATCCTCTTCGCGAAGGGTGTCGGCCAGCACCAGCAGGCGGTTGACCGCCTCCTGGCGGGACGCGCCGGAGTAGTCGCGGGCTTCCTGGGCCTTGGGCTGGACGAGGCGCTCGGCGATGGACAGGGTGCGCAGGTTGAGGCTGCCGACGACCGGGCTGGCATTGGTGATGTCGATAGGCGTGTAGGTGGCCTTGATCGGGGTGATGCCGGTGTCGAACGCCAGGCCCAGGGACTCGGTGCTGCGCAGCTGCTGCAAAGGGATACCGGTGTTGATACCGGCGTTGATGCCGATCTCGAAACCGGTGTTGCCCACGGCCAGGGTGTCGTTCAGGTTGCTGCCAAAACCGGCGTTGAAGGCGCCGGCCCGCGTTGCGGCGACGGCGACCGGCGGCAGGGTCTCCTGCGGGCTTGTAGCGGCGGTGTTGCGGAGCTTGTCGAAGAAGGTCGAGATTTGCGCCTGGGAGGCGAGGGCCGTTTCGGCGTGGGCGATGCCGGCGAGGGTCGGCGACACGGCCAGGCGGGTTGCGTCGGTGGTGTTGAGGACGAGCTGGCGAACCCGGTAGATGTCGGTCTGGATCTTCACGAAGCCGTAGTCGATGACGTCGTCGGTGCGGGTGCTGCGGGACACCAGGTAGTCGATGAAGCCCTGCAGGCCGCGCACGGCCAGCTGGCCGCGTTCGTGGTTGGAGAGAACGGCCAGGGTCGGGCTGCCGAGCAGGCCCTGGATGACGCCGCTGACTCCGGCCGGTGTAGGGGCGGCGGCGCCGGGGGGCGCATTGACGAGTCCGAAGCTCGCTTCAAACGGCGCCCACAGGCCGTTGGGGGTGAGGAACTCCCAGGCGTAGTTGCCGTGCTGGACGGCTCCGGCGGGCAGGGTGGCGGCGAACCAGGGGGTTTCAACGCCTGCCGTGAGGCTGCCGGCGGGGCCGAAGGCGGCACGCCCGTCGACCATCGTGAAGGCCAGGCCGGTGATGCTCCGGTCGGCCACGCCGACCGCTTCGGGGGGGATTTCCAGGCGCAGCCAGCGTCCGGCAGGGGGCAGATCGCCCAGGCGCCGGCGCGACTCGGTGCCGGTGGTGCCCCACGGCACGAGATCCTCGCCCCAGTAGGCGCGGTGCTCCCAGGTGCCGGCCAGCCATTGCAGCATCAGGGTGCGGGGTGGGTTGTCGGCGTCCAGGTAGGCCCACACGTAGAGCGGGGCGCCAACGGCCGGGGTGAGGGTGGCGGTGGCGCCGTCGAAGAAGTGCTGGTGCACGCCGGGCATGGCGCGCGCCCGGTGGCCGCCGGCATTCGGCGGCGGGCCCCAGGGGGCGAAGCTCTCGGTCTCGAGAGCGTCCGGGTCTGCGGCGATGTCGGGCACGATAGGCGGCGTGGCGTCGATGGCCTGCCGGAGGGCCGCGGCACTCACGCGCAGGCCCTGGCGGGCGCCGAGGGCGCGGCTGCGGGTCAGCAGGTAGCCGTCGAGAGTTTGCTGAAACAAGGGGTCGATGACTTCGCTGAGGAGCAGGCGCGGCTCCCACGAGGCCTGGCTGACCGGCACCAGCACGCGCACACGTTCGCCGAGGGAAAAGTCCAGCGGAGCCAGCGAGGCCGCCTCGCGGATCGCCAGGTCGAGTTGCTCGAGCGGCACCGGTACCGCGTCCAGGTCGAAGGCCGACGGAAAGAAGCCGCTGGAGCGGGTTGCCCGGTCGAACACATTGGTTGGCAGCAGGCCGCAGGGGGGCAGTCGCCCGAAGGCGGCGGCCAGCTCGCCGGGGGGCGGGGCGGTGTCGCCAAGCTCGGCGACCTGCTCGGCGAGTTGCTCGATCTGCGCCTGCCACAGGGGCGCCAGGCGTGGCCGCGGGCTCATCGCCTGGCTGCTGCCAGCCAGTTGCAGGCGGCTCAGTTGGGCCAGCCCGCCGGCCCGCGCCACCGCGGCCCGGTCGGCAAAGGCCGGCACGAAGGCCGCATCGACACCGATCAGCCCGATCGGCACGCCGAATTCCTCCCAGGGCAGCATGGCGTCGGCGTCGAGGGCTCTTTCGGCGTCGAACACCCGGTAGGCCAGGGTGTTGCGCAGGCGCGGGCCGGGGGCCGGCAGGGGCGCCCATTCCACCGGCCACGCGTACCACAGCAGGCGCACCGCGTCGGCCAGGCGCCAGTCCTCGAAGCTCACATTGCCTTCGGCGCAGCCGCAACGGTCGCAGGGGTCCAGCGGGTCGATGCCGGAGACATCCACCGCCGCCGGTTGCAGGATCAGGATGCCGGCCAGGGGCAGGGTGCCGGGGTTGCTGGTCAGGAACTCGCCCAGGCTCGGGCCGATGATGCGGTTGCGCAGTGCGCCTCCGCCACCACCGCCACCCCCGTCGAGGAGATCGGCCGGAACAACCACCGGCAGGCCGTAGAAGTCCGCGTCGATGTTGCGCGCCAGCCATACGTCCTCGCCACTGACGGCCAGCCCGCGGCCGGAGGCGATGTGCACACGGACGCTCGGGCGGGCGCCGGTTTCGGTTGGCGCGGTGATCACGTAATCCAGCTCCAGCCCGTTCGCAACCCCCGGCGTGAAGGCCTGACCGCGCTGCACGATGTGCCCGGCCGCCCAGTGGCTGCGGGCGTCCAGGGTCGGCGCAGTGAGGGCCCGGCCGGGGAAGAGATTGGGCCGCCGCAGCCAGCTTGTCGCGGCCTCGGCGGCGTCCGCGGGGGAAAGCTGCAATACCTGTTCCCCGGGAAGGGGCAGGCGGATCGGCGTGATGCTCATGGTCAGGCTCCTCGTTCAGCAGAGGGGGCGGTTACGCCCGGGCAGCGGCCCGGAGCGTGGTGTCGCGAGCTCGGTTCCGGATCACTTTCCCTTCCCTTTGCCCTTTGTTTCGGGGGCGGGTTTTGCGCCCCTCGCCCGTGGCGCTGCGGTGCGCAGGACGGGCTCCGCGTTGATGCGCGTGTCGGTGACCGCCGGCCGGATTCCGACCGTCGACGTGTCGCGCAGCGGCGTGGTGAGGGTGGTCGGGGCGACGGTAAAGCTCGTGATGGCCGCCGTGCCGGTCAGGGTGCTGCGGAGCTGCGCCAGGCTCTCCGGGCGGGCGACGACAGCGGCCCGGTCGAGGCTCTGCCAGTCGGCGCGGTTGACGATGGCCTGCAGCGCCGCCGGCTCGGCGACGCCGGGGCTGCCCGTCTCGATCCGGGCAAGGCCGCTGCCGACCTGGCTGGCAGTCAGCGTGGCGGCGGTGCGCAGGGCGCTGGCCTGGTCGAGTGTGGGCAGCCGGCTGAATTCGCCGATGGCCGCGGCGGTGAGGGCCGGCGAGTCGGCAAAGCGCGGGGAGGCCAGCAGGTTGCGTAGTTCGAGACTGGCCGCCGGGGTGGCCCGTTCGAGCACGGTGTCGAGGTTGTTGCGCAGGCCGAGGCCGTCGAGCCTGAGCCGTAGGGTGTCGTTTACACGTCCTTCGGCGCCGGCAAAACGCAGCGCGGCGCCGGCCAGGTCTTCCCGGTAGGCGATGTTGCGGCGGCGCACGAACCACAGGCCGGGCAACTGGGCGAGGCGCTGCCATTCGGCGTCGGAGGGGCTGGTCGGGTCCGGCAGAATCACCACCTGCCTTGGCAGGCGGATGCGCTGCAGAATTTCCAGGGGCTTGCGGGCGGCGATAAGGTTGGGGGCGGCCGGATGTATCGCCCGGCGCAGGCTGGTCAGACGGGCCACCACGGCCCGCCATTCGTTGCGCGGCACCGGGGCGAGGATCAGCACCGAGGTCGATTCGAGGGTTTCGGCGGCGGCGCTGAGGTCGATGCCGGGCAGGGCCAGGGATTCTTCGATCAGGGCCGGCAGTTCGTCCTCCGGAATGATGGAGAAGTCCACGTCGATCTCGGCCGGAAAATAGCCCTGGGTGAAGTCCGCCGGGTTGATCACCGCCGGCGGCAGCGGGCCGGCCGACGGCAGGGCCGAGAAGTGGCTGGCCGCCGGAAAGCTGCGCCCGTTGGCAGCCTGGGCCACGTCGGCGACGTGGGCCTGGTGCTGCAGCAGGTAGGCCAGGCGCAGGGCGCGGGGGGCAAAGCCAAGGCCGGGCAGGTCGCTGCGGTTGGCGCCCAGTTCGCGCCGCACCATCGGCGCATCGATCCACTGCACGGTGTTGTTGGCCAGGGCGATCATCGCCAGCGGCAGCAGGTTGGCCGACACGCCGCGATCGACGCCGTCGAAGAAGATCGTCCGGGCCGCCGTGGCGCGGCGCTCGTCGGCGGACTGGGCGTTGCCGTCGTCGGGCCATGGCACCAGTACGATTGCGGTGGCCTCGATGATGTCGCCGTCCTCTACCGTGCGCTGGCCGGTGATCGAGCTCGGGTAGGCGCCGACAGGGTTGGCGGTGAATTCCACCGGCCGCAGGGCCAGCACGAAGAGCCCGTTGCGGCTGCGCAGGGGCGGCTGGGGCAGGCGGCCGAGGCCGAATCTGGCGGTCAGCTGCTCGGCGCGGGGAATGTCGGCGAGGCGCACGATCACTTCGGAGGGCAGTAGTACCAGTTCGCCCGACGGGGTGACGCCGTGGCCCGGACCGACGATCAGGCTTTGCGGCGCGGCCCCTTCGCGCACCTCCAGGCCGACGGCCACGCCGCTGCCGGCGGCCTGGCCCAGATCGGCTTCGCGGGTGAGGAAATACTGCTGTTCCCGGATCAGGTCGCGGGCGGCCAGGAAGCGGCCGTCGAACCAGCGCGGGCGTTCGCGGCGGGCGTCCTGTACCAGCGTACCGGCCAGTCGCAGGGCGGCGACGTCCTCGGGGGCGATCCTCTCGCGGTTGCTTCCCTTTACAAGGTTCATGACGCACTCCTGATGATGTTGTCCGTGGCGGTGGGCGCGCTCAGATTCCGACCCAGCGGCCGAGCAGGCCCAGCGACGGGATGAAGCGGCGCGACCAGTTGTCCACGAGGACCGCCGTGCCGTCCCGTTGGGGCGGCAGATCTGCCGTCGCCGGGATCAGCACCCTGGCGAGGAACACGGCGGTGGGGTCGAAATCCCGCGGGTGTTCGGCCGCGGGGGCCAGTTGCCCCTCCTGGCCGCTGCGTCCGCTGGACTCCCAGCCGGCCAGCACCGCGTCCTGCAGGGCGGCGCGGCGGGCGTCCGGGTCGGCGATGGCGGCCAGATCAAGGCCCGGCTCGGGCAGGCCGCTGAAGGCGTCGTCCAGCGCATCGCGGGCCACCAGCACCAGCTCGTAGGCGTCGGACAGGCGCGCGGTGGCGACCGCGTCGAGGGCGTCGAAGGGGCCGCTGGCGAAGCTCGGGGTGAACCCGGTTTCGCAGGCCACGAAGCGCAGGAACACATCGGCGACCACGGCCCGCGCGGGCACCGCCGGAATGCCGCCGGTGCCGGCTTCGGCCTGGATGCGCGGGCTGAGAAAGCGCGCCAGGTTGTCGTAGGTGGCGCGGCGCAGGCTGTCACCGCCGTCCGCGGCCAGGCTGGCGTCCCACCAGCGCTGCAGGCGCAGGCAGGCCGGGCGGCCGATCTCGACGAGGCGGCCGAGGCGGTCGATGGCCACGCCGGGGGCGACCCGGATCTCCTCGGGGCGGTCGGTGGGCAGGTTTTCGGCGGCATGGCCGACGGCCAGCCCGGCCAGGGTGCCGCCACCTGAAAGCAGGGCCAGGGCCTGGGCCAGGCGGCCGCGGTGGTAGGTTTGCTCGGCGCTGAAATCGGCGGCGTCAAGCAGCATCCCGGTGGCGTAGAAGGGGCGCTGGGGGCGTGGCCGGGCGTACAGCGGGTCGGCTTCGGGGAGGCGGGTGAGGGCACTCATTTCGGTTTGCTCCGCTTGTTTCGGCGCGGGCCGGGGGGGATGACCGGCGGCCTCGACGGGGGGCGCAGGGGCGGCACCACGACCGGGGGGACGGGGATCGTCAGGCGCTGGATGGTGACGACGGCCACGGCGGGCGCGCTGCGCCGGCCGGTGCTGTCGATCACCTCGAGCTGGAAGCGGTGGGCGCCGGCAGGCAGGCCGGCGTCCACCACGATCGTCGGCTCGACGCTGCGGATGGCTTGTCCGACGGCAAAGCGGGCCATGTTCGTCTCAGCCGATGATTTGCGTGGGGCCGAGGTAGGTCCACACGAACTGCACGACACGGCCGCCGCCCACGTCGAAGGAGCGGCTGCCATCCAGCTCGAAACTGCTGCCGAAGGCGGCAATGCGCGGCAGGTTGAGCACGGCGGTCGGGGCGGACTGGTCGGCGATGATCATCTCCACCTCGTCGGCGGCGGAGCGGTTGCCCGCGTCGTCCACCACGATCAGGCGGAAGCGGTGGCGGCCGACCGGCAGGGGCTGGTCGGGGTTCACCGTGACCTCGATGGTCGGGGTGTCGGTGGTGATGTCGGTGTTGATCACAAAGTCGGCCATGGTGTTCTCCTTGAGGCTCAGGTTTGCGGCAGTCGCCGCCAGATAAAGCTCGCGAGGCTGCGAGCAGGGGCGGCGCGGGAGGCGCTGCCGTCCAACATGAAGGATTCGCCGAAGGGCACGCTGCGGTCTTCACCGGCGTCGGCGACGGGGCGCCCGGCTGGGGGTGGGGGCGGCGGCGGGGCGGCTGTACCCACCATGCGCGGGTCGAGGGCCACCGGGCCGAGGACGAAATCCTGCCCGAGGGCGCTGCGGTCGGCCCGTGCCGGGCGCGGCAGGCGGGGCGAGCCGAGGTAGGTGTCCACCCCGACCAGGCTGGCGATGCCGACGAGGAAGGGCCAGGTGGCGCTGAGCACGCGGGTTGCCACGTGGGCCGGGCTTTCCAGCTCGACGATGCGGCGCAGCAGGCCGAGTTCCTGCGGGCTGACGCTCTGGTGCACCAGCACCGTGGCCCGGTTGGCCAGTTCGTCGAGAAAGGCCAGCACGGCGGCGTTCTCCGCGTCGCTGGCAAGCTCCGGGCGAAACAGGGCGAGCAGCTCGGCGCGCTCCCGCTCACCGAGGATCAGGGTGTCGCCGACCACCGAATTGCCGCTGACCACCAGGCCGGGCAGCAGCGGGTCGTGTTCGTCGGAGAGATTGACGCCGAGCAGGGTGGCGAGGGTGCGGCGCAGGCGGAAATCTTCCAGCACGATGATCTCGCCGCCACGCACGCCGCCGCCGCTGGCAATGTCGAGGGCCATCTGCAGGCCGGCCTTGGTGCCGTGCAGGCGCGCCAGCCACGGCGCCGCCGCCAGCCAGGCGCGCCGCCTCTCTTGCGGCAGGGCCGGGTCGAAGGCCACGCCGATCCAGGTGCCGAGCCAGTCGAGCTGGGCTTCGGGCACGGTGGTCGGGTCGGTGAGGAGGTGGGCGGCGCCGATGCGGTCCTCGACGCTGGTGAGGAAGCCCTCGAAGCTGGCCAGGAAACGCTCCAGGAAATCAGCCGGGGTGGCCTGCGGGCGGTAGAGGGCGATTTCGCTGTCGCCATGGCGCAGGGGCCACGCGCGGCCGCTGGCCGGGTCGCGCAGCAGCCAGGCGCGGCCGGGGCTGAGCACTTCGGCCATGGCTCCGTCGCCGAGGGCCACGCCGGCCAGTTGCAGGCGCGCACGGAGTGCGGCGGAGGGCGTGCCGGCGGCGTCGAGAGCGGCGCTGAAGCCGGGTTCGATGGCGCCGATCCGGGCGCCTGGGGCTTCGGCCGGCGTGCCGAAGACGTTCTCGCGGTAGAGCCGCGGCAGGTACTGGTCGCGGTAGGAGAAGCGGCTGGCGTAGGCGCGCAGGGCGGCGATGCGGGGGCCGACGCGACGGTCGCCGAACAGCTCGACGTGCACCCACAGGTAGCGGCCGGTGAGGCTGCGTACCTGGCGGCGGGGGTTCTGGATCAGCACCGACAACAACCCGGCCCGGCCGGGCTGGTGCGCCCACGGCCCGAGGCCGGGGTGGGCCGGGAGTTCGGAGGCGGCGTGTTCCCAGCTCGCCCGCGGCGTGTGGGGGTCGCCCGGGCCGGGCACGTCGCCGAAGTGGTGGGGCAGCCAGGCCTCGCGCTCGGCCAGGTCTGGCGGGCTCGGTTCGGCGGTGGCGGCGAGCCAGACGATGAAACCGGCGTGGGGCGGCAACTGGGCCTCGGCGAACAGGCGGTGCCACACGGTTTGCGCCGAGCCGCTGTCGATCAGGTGGGCGTCCGACGCGGTGAAGCTGGCCGCTTCCCCGTGACGGGCCAGGTTGGCGATGGACAGACGGTGCAGGGGCTGGCTGCCGCGCACGCCGGGAGCCAGCGCTACCGGGTAGTGGGGCGGGCCGTCGACCCGGTGGGCGAAGGGGGCTTCGAGGGCGCTCTCGGCAAGCGGATAGATCTCG
>Ga0209174_10001864_pt1 | contig 14513 bp, 13 predicted proteins | sample JI91814BDNA_FD_187505 | JGI IMG/M metagenome (GOLD analysis project Ga0209174, IMG submission 187505) | Wastewater effluent complex algal communities from Wisconsin, to seasonally profile nutrient transformation and Carbon sequestration -... | ecosystem: Engineered > WWTP > Effluent > Algae...
TGACCCCGGTCGCGCTCGGGCTTTGGCGAACGTCAGGCGCGCTCAGTCGGTCGTCCGCGCGTTGAAGGCGCGCAGGGCGAGCGGCGCGATGATCGCGGTGATCGCGAGCGACCAGATCAGGGTCGCCAGCTCCGGGTGGTGCAGCGGCCAGGGGCATCGGCGCGGACGGCGGAGCCGGCCACGCCCCAGTTGTCGCGGAGAGCCTGGGTCAGCGCGCTGATCGGATTCCACTCGGCAAGGGTGCGCGGCCAGCCCGGCATGACATCGGTGCGCGCAAAGGCGTTGGAGAGGAACGTGATCGGGAAGATCGTGATGAACATCAGCCCGTTGACGGCCTCGACCGAGCGCATCGCGGACCCGACGAGGATGCCGATCCAGATCATTGCGAAACCGAAGAGCAGCAGCAGGCCGTAGCCGAGCAAGCCTCACATCGGTGAGCATCTCGGGCTGGCGCTTGATGTGGGTCAGGGTTGCGCCGGATCAGGGTCAGGATCTGGCGGGCCCGGTTTGCGCCTGTGGGCGCTTCCGCGCGGACGTGCGGGGGCGCGGTGTGGGGGCGCGGTCATACGGTCACCTCGTCGTTGATCGTGGTCTCGGCCTTGTGGCCGGTCAGGGCGAGGAAGACGTCGTCCAGGCTGGGGCGCTGCATACCGAGGTCGTCGATCTCGATCCTCGCCTCCTCCAGGCGGGCGGCCACCTGGGCGAGGGCGGCGACGTCGCCCCGGGGAGCGGTGAGCCGGCGGGCATCGACATCGACGTGCACCTCGCCGATCAAGCCGCGCAGGATGGCCGCCGCGTGCTCGACCGTGTCGTGCCGCGACACGGTGATGACCCGGCTGGTGGCCCCGACTGATTCTTCAACTCCAGCGGCGTGCCCTGGGCGATGATCCGGCCGTGGTCGATGACGACGAGTCGGTCGGCGAGCTGATCGGCTTCGTCGAGATACTGGGTCGTCAGGAGCAGTGTCGTGCCGTCGCGGACCAGATCGCGCAACACCTCCCACAGCTCGACGCGGCTGCGCGGATCGAGCCCGGTCGTCGGCTCGTCGAGGAAGAGCACGGATGGATGGGCGATCAGGCTGACCGCGAGGTCGATCCGGCGCCGCATCCCCCCGGAGTAGGTCTTGACCACCTTGCCGCCCGCGTCGGTCAGCGAGAACCGGTCGAGCAACTCCCCCGCGCGCGCCCGCACGACCCGCCGCGGCAACCCATACAGATCACCGATGAGGATAAGATTCTCGCGGCCGGTCAATAGCTCGTCGACCCGTCGCGCTCTGGGCGGTCAGGCCCATCGAGCTCGCACCGCTTCCGGCTCGCGGATGACGTCGTGACCGGCCACCCTGGCCGTCCCGCGCGTCGGGACCGCCAGCGTCGTCATCATCCGCACGATCGTCGTCTTGCCCGCGCCGTTAGGCCCGAGCAGGCCGAAGACGCTTCCCTTCTGCACCTCGAAACTCACGTCGTCGACGGCGGTGAAGTCGCCGAACGTCTTGACCAAGCCCTCGGCCTCGATCACTGGTGTCGTCATGGGTCCACTCTCTCAGCAGGCACCGACAACGCGCCTGCCGATTGCTGCAGGTGCCCTGGTCAGAATGAACCACGAGCCAAAGCCGCTTTGCGGATCTGCCCGTCGACCGCGACCTCGCGCGCATACACGCCGCCCTTCGCGCGCTCCCCACCTTCTCGGCCGTCCGGTGCCGAACCAGCGAGTCGTCAGCCGGCGTTGACGGTCGGCGGGCCCGTGACGACATCACGCGCCCAGGTGCTCAGCACACGGGAGGTATTCCCGCGGAGGTGGCCAATTCGCTCGCGCCACAACGCATTCCATCCGGTCTGCGGGCCCGCCCAGGCCACCAGCGATAACGCTGAAACGCCCGCGGCCAGCTCGTCGCGAGACAGGAGTGCGTCCACGGCGTCGATCCAGGATGGGGCGGGCCGGGTGGCATACCGCGCCAGTGACGAGTCGAGGGCAGCCCGCACGTCGGCGCAGCGGAGCGGTTCGTCGACCAGGGCCATGGCAATCTCGAGGCCGGGCAACGGGGAGTCCCAGTCGACCGCTCGCGCTGCCACCATGATCGCCAGACCACGCAGACCGCCGTATGGTGCGAGCTCGCCGGCGATGGTCAGGAGCGTCGCGCGGTGGTCGGCCACTTCACCCGGGGGCAGATCTGTCGCCGTCAGGGCGAGTACCGAGAGACGTTGCCGAACAGGCTGATCCGCGACTTGACCCGCGCCCGGATGGTCCGACACGACTGTCTGGGCGGCAAACGCACGGACACGTGCAATGAGGGGGTCAACCCCAGCGCCGTGGCGAGCAGCCTCCAGGATCGCACTCGCCACTAGCTGAGGATTCGGAGACGTCAGCGCAGCGATCCGACTGCACAGCAACGACATTGCCTCCGGCAACCATGGGGCCCACCGCGCGAGCGCCGCGATCAGCGTGGGATCGTCGACGTCAGCCCCAGGGAGCAGGAGGCGGGCATACCGCGTCCGGTGGCGTTCCGGGATCTGAGTCGGCTCGGTCTCGGCGATCGAGCGGGCGCCCTCCCGGCCGGAGTCGGCGACCGCTCCCAGGACCTGCCAGGAGCGCTCGTCGTCCAGCCACCCCCGCACGGTCCGAGCAACGGCGAACCGCACATCGCGCTGGGTCGAGACGTCCAGGCCGATCTCGATGAGGTGGTCCAAGGCGGCGGGCACGCGGATCAGACCGAGCAGACGCACGGCCTCCTTCCGGGCGGTGACCTTCGCGGCCGGGTCCGCAAGCACATCGAGGATCATCGGCAACGCCAGCCGACCTGGGGTGTCGCGAAGGCACCGGCCCGCGGCATACATCGCGACCCGCACCTCGTCACCGGATCGAACGGCCAACAGCTGCTCCAGGGCATCCGTGGGGCGGTCAGTCCACGCGAGTGCGGCAAGAGCCGCCTCGCGCCGAGCGAGGTCGGGATCAGCGAGGTAGGGCTCGACGGCGGTCAAACCCACCTCCGGGAGGCGGCCGAGTGTCCGTATCGCCGACGTCGCCGTCCAGGTCGCGGTGCTGGGGGTGGCCACGAGTGCGGTGAGGGCTGCGGCATACGCCGTGATTTGGCGGGGCGGCCATCGGGTGAACGGGCCGGGCACAATGGGCACGTAGGCGAGCTGGCGTCCCCACAGCCGGCCGCCGAGAGACTTGCGCTTCCACAGCACCCCGAGCAGGTCTTGGCGACGCCGGATGAGGGTCTGTTGGACCACGTCCAGCACCGCGATGGACTCGTCGATGCGGAGGGCCTCACCGACGCGCACGGCTCGGGTCGCCGGGTCGTCGAGCCACAGCTCGGCGGCGCGACGTACCGTTGCGTCCGAGGGTGCTCGCAGCGCTCGACGAAGAGAATCATCGAGAACCGTTACGCCCCAACCGCGTTCACCGAGTGCCTGACAGAGCGTGAACAACAACCGATAGTCGTCCTTGCCGGCTGCGGTCTGCAAACGGGGCGCCAGGGCGTCGATGACGACCTGCTCGCCGCCATGCCGAATCCCGGTCAACGACGGGATCCAGGTCAGGCCCGTCGGCCCGGTGAGCGTGTCGACCATCCGCAGACCCGCCCGAGCGGTGTCGAGATCGGCGCTCTCCAAGGCCTGGCGGATGGCCCGCCAGGCCACGCTCTGCAACGCGTGGAGAGTGCCCGGCGAACAATCGCGCGCCGTCGCTGCGGCCGTCGCGAAGGCCTCGACACGCGCCAGTCCCGCCTCCACGAGCAACCACCCCGGGATGTCGGCGAGGGCCGCCGCGACGGTCTGCCGGACCGGGTCGCGCTCGTTTCGCAGGTCATCAAGTGCCTCGAATGTTGTTGCCAGAGTGTGCGGATCACGTTGCCAGGAGGCCGACTGGACCAGAGCGGCATACGCCGCCGCCCGCTCATCGGCGTCCGCGGCGTGCCGTGCCGGCCCCAAGAGTTGGGCCGCTTCGTCGGCCGGGAGGAAGCCACGAAGACTGATCGATTCGAGCACGTCGGCACCGACGTGCGGCAGCGCCAGTATGCGGCGGACCTCGCGATGCCGTACCGCACGCGGGAGCACCTCGAGCAGATCGTGCGACCACGTCCGTTGCCCCGCGGTAGTCGTTGTCAGAACCGCGTCGAAAACCTCCGCCCGTTCGGACGGAGGCAGGGCATCGAGGAACTGGGCCAGCAACTCGTCCCGATCTGCCACGTGCCTCGCGATGCGGCGCCGGTCCTCGGGACTGAGCAATGCGGCATACCGCACTAGGCCGGTGGGGAGGCGGTGCCGAAACGCATTGTGTGGGTGCGTGATCAGGGCAGCTGTGCGTTCGGCGTCGTGTCGCAGGAGTGCGCCGAGGCTTCGTTCAACTGCTGGTGTGAGAACACCGCTGGGACCGTCGCTCTCAAGCAGCGTCAGGACGGCGCCGGGGTCGTGCCGGATGAGAGAGCCCAGCGCGGGACCCGCCCATCGCCACCAGTGATCGCGCACCGGCAGTGGCGCTCGTGTCAGGCGCGTGTTGAGGTGGGCCAGTACGAGCTGCGGGTGACGGTTGGTCAGTGTGACGAGATTCGGGACGAGATCGGCCAGGTCGGGCAGGTGGGCCGCGGCCACCCCTTCGGACGCGGAGGCGAGGAGCCCGGCGCGCTCGGCATCGGCGATGTTGCGGCCGATCAGCAGATCGACGACGTCACGCCGACCCTCGCGGGCCAACCGCCGGCGTTGCAGCCGGCGATCGTTGGGCGAGGACGCGAGGTAGCCCTCGGCGAGCGACTCGGTCGAGCCCGGCAAGGGCAGCCGCGCCTGAGCAGCCCGAGCCACCCGAGGTGCCCGATGCGCAGCCAGCCGCTCCAGGAGGACGTGGTCGCCCGCGACCGCGGCGCCGAGGACGGCGAGGACCGCGTGATAGTCACTCTGCACGGCGAGGCCCTCGAGCAGTTGGCCGACTTCCGGCCCGCCCCGCCCGGCGCGGGCGAGGGCGACGATGCGCTGGCAACGCTCCGCGTGTGTCTCACGATCAAGACTGGACAAGAGGTCGGCAAGCCGCGGCAGGGACATACGCACGATCGTGGCAGGTGGACGGCGAGCCGGGACGCCTCGGCCACGAGAATGGCACGGCGGGGGCTCAAGAACTGCCACGGCGCGGACTCCGACGCCCGGGGTGAGCCGCGGCATACGGTGGATGGCGAAAGCAGCGACGCAGGCGACAAATCGAGGAAGAGAGCGCCATGGAAACGACCGCGCACAGCGACCACCCGGTAGCCGACTACCTCGCCACCCTCCCCGAGCCGCGCCGCGCCAGGATCACCGAGATGTATGCCGTCGCCCGCGGCGTCGCCCCCGACTCGACCGAGGGCTTGAAGTACGCCATGCCGGCTCTCGTGGTGGCCGGCAAGGGAATCCTGGCGATCATGTCGACCGCCAAGCACATCGGCATCTATCCCTACTCCGGCAACGTCGTTCAGGCTTTCGCCGCGGAGTTGGCCGATCTGGGCATCCCGACGACCAAAGGCGCTATCCAGCTCCCCGATGACGTCGACCTGCCTGCCGAACTCCTCACCCGGATCGTCACCACGCGACTGGGCGAGGTGGGCGGCCGCCCCTGATCGGGGCGGCCGGTCGGCTAGTCAGGATGGCGCTCGGGTCAGCAGCCGGCGGTGGACTGAGGCGGGTTCTTGTCGGGGACGGCGGAGGAGCCGTTCCACTTGTTGCCCCTGGCGCTCCAGTAGTTGGTCAGGTTCTTGCTGAGCCAGATGAAGGGCATCTTGTTGCTGGTGAAGGTGCCATTCATCATCGCGCCGACACCGAGGGCCTTGGCATTGCCCACGGCTCCGGCCGTGGTGTTGCACGTCACGATCGAGAGATAGGAGCTGCTGGCCAGCGACGGCTGCGCGAGACGGGCATCCATCAGCCGGAAGCCGAAGCCATACGTCCGGTAGCCCGTGACGGTGTTGTACTCCCAGCGGTTGCCCCAGCCGGACATCTGGTCGTTGTAACCGATGGCGACATTGGTGACCGTGTTGTGGTGGATATAGTTCCAGCTGCCGTCGACGTCGGTGTTGATGCCGCGTCCGTCGCCGGGCAGGTCGTGGACGCGGTTGCCGGTGACCTCGTTGTAGTCGGCGGCGCTGCCGAGGCGGATGCCTTCCTGCATGAAGTGGGCGGCCTTGGAAATGGCGATGTCGGAGACGTCATTGCCGGTGATCTTCCAGTTGTTGGAGAAGGTCATCAGCCAGATGCCCGGGCCGATGCCGCACGGGATCTTGGAGATCTTGTTATTGCTGATCACGCCATTGCTGGTCAGCGCGCCGTAGATTCCCCGGCCGGTCAGATTGTTGCCGATGATCTTGATGCCGTCGGCGGAGTCCATGTCGCCGGCGCCGGTGACCTTGCGCAGGTAGGCGATCTGGCCCGACAGCGCGGCAGGGTTGCGAGCGCCGTGGCCGGGGACCGCGCGGCGGGTGAGGTAGTTGTTCTTGTTGACCAGGTTGGTCAGCCAGCTGTAGGCGCTGTTGGATTTTTGGCCGTTGATCCAGATGCCGTTGTTGATGTTCAGGCCCTCGATCTGCCAGTAGTCGGCGCCACCGCTGATCGTGAAGGTCCGGTCGCCAGCGGGCTGGCTGTTGGTGCACGACTGAGGCTTGGAGGCATAGGTGACGTTCACCGGGCCGTTGCCGGCGGGGATGATGCGGATCGGGGCAGCGGCGGTGCCGGAGTTCTTGATCTTGACCCTGCCGGTGTAGGTGCCAGCGAGGAGCTTGATGACAGTGCCGGGGGTGGCCCGGTCGACAGCGGCCTGGATGCTCTCCAGGGGCGCGCTGCGGCTGCCGTCACCGCGGGCGTTGCCGCTGGGGCTGACGTAGATCTCCTTGCTCTGCGCGCCCGCAGGGGCGGCGCTCGCAAGTGCCGCTGTCGCGCTCAGTGCGGCCACGGCGGACAGGGACAGGACTCGATGGGACACGGGCTTGCTCCGGGGGGTTTGGCGCAGGCGGTAAATCGCGGGTTGCGGCCACGCTGCGTGCGGAGCCGGTGCTCCCGCCACGTCGGATGACGCGCGGGCCGCGACCGGCACGGGCGTAGGCAGGCTAACCGCCGTTGGCCGAATTCCTCAAGACCGGGACGTATGTTCGATGGGTGTCCTAGGTTCTCGGCCACAGCGCGCGACGCGCCAGCGCGCGGGGTGCCGGCTCGGCATACGCCGTGAAACCGGCGCGGGTGGCGATCCTGCCCGGGAGCAACGCGCGCTGCACGCGAAATAGGCCAGGCACCCCGTATTGGAACCCGTGCGGGCTCCCGGAGCGCCACCCGATGTCCGTGAGCAACCTGCCGACCGCGGTGGTGATCGTGAAGGGCCCGGCCTCGGACCCGGTGCCGGGCGAGGTGCCTCCCGCGACAAGGAGCAGGGTCACCGCAGCGGCATGCTGATCGAACTGCTCGCCGGTGTCTAGGAGGTAGTTCGCGATGGCGTCGAGCAGGGTCTCCCGGTCGCGAACAGCCTTGCGCCCCAAGGGGGTCAGGACCAGACGCCCCTTGTATCGGCGGATCAGTCGGGCGGCCGCCGCGTCCTCGCGCAAGAGATGCACTTCAGGTGTGTTTTGCTCGCGATTCCCCTTCCCGAACTCCCAGCCGAGGCCGCTCTCGTGCCACAGCCGTTCGCAGTGCGCGGGCGCGATCCAGCCCGCCGCGGTCAGTGGGATGCCGTCGGGGTGGGCCAGGTCGAGGATGGTCTGCCATGGGCGGAGCAGCGCAACCCACTGCTCGTCGCTGACGGAGACGTCGCGTCGACGATGAGCCGCCAGGAGCAGTTCGAGCAACTCGGTGCGAACGTCTGGGGTCGTCCGGCTGACGAGCTCTTCGACCACTGGGTGTGGGGTCGGCAGCCGGAGGCTGTCGCCCAGCCGTGAGAGTTCGGTATTCACGGCGTCGATGGGGAAAGCGTCGGGATCGGTCCCCTCGGGCAACCAGCCGGCATACATGCTGAGGTCATCGATCAACGCGTGCGGGTCGGGATCGGCGCGCAGCGCTGCCGCGAGGGCATTCCAGGTCCCTATCCCACCCACGTCCTCGGGTGGGCAGGACCCAGCGCCGTCGAGGCACCGGGCTGTCGGTACTGCGTCCGTGGCCGGTCGACTGCTCTCGAGGGTGAGGTGGTGGACCCAGTCGTCGCCGAAGTCGTAGACATAGGTCAGCCCGTCACCCGGGGCGCACAGCACTTGGCCGAGGCGGGCCGAGGATTCGGCCGTCCCGTCCTCCTCGTCGTATGCCGTGACGAACCACGGCGGTTCCGATGGGCCTGCACCGGGGCCGCCAAAGTGGTGGAGGTGGCTGTCGGTCCACCCCATGGCGACCTGAAGAACCGTATGCACGTGATCGAGGGTCAGGGTGTCCCGCACCTCCACCCGCCGCCAGATCTCGGGCTCCGAGCCAACAAGCGCGACGTGAATCGTTAGCACTCTTGGTGCGCCAGGTGGCGGCAACCGATCGAGCGGTTGCGTCGACCCCAGAGTTGATCGGCGATCGCCTGCGCTGTCGGGGCGGCGTTGTCGGCGCCCGGAGCACCGGACCGCGGGGCATTGCGTGTCATGCCGCCCAATCAAACAAATATCGTCAGCGGCGACTCTTGTCGCCGCACCCGGGTGGCCTGAACAGCTGCCCATGTCGTCACCGGCTTGCCTGTCAGTGGGCAGCACACCACGCCGCCGCTGATCCGCAGCAGGCGCGCCGCGGCGTTCGTGGAGCGATTGCGGGCATGGTCGTCAGGCCGGCGCAGCGAAGAGCCGGCGTAGTTGTCGGCGCACCGCGCGCAACGGCTCGGTGCTGCCCTCGGCGCGGGCGAGGACGAGGGCGCCTTCGAGGGCGGCGATGAGCATGGTGGCGCACTCGCGCGCCCGGGCGGGGGGCACGTGCATCTCCCGGAGCGCCAGGCGAATGGCATCCTGCCAATCCGTCAGGGCCACTCGGCAGGCCTCGCGGACAACTCCGGCAAGCTGTCCGTCGGCCACCGTGCCAGCGACCGGGCAGCCGGACGTGACGCCGTCGCGCTCCAGATCGGCGATCCACCAGGAGAAGACGGCATCGACGAGACCCTGCGGGTCTGGCTTGCGCGACCGCGCGAGATAGTCGCCGACCTGGTGGACGGCGAACTGCCCGGACCAGGTGACCGCCTCGGTGAGCAACTGGTCTTTGCCGCTGGGGAAATAGTGCGTAAAGGACCCCCACGGGGCATCCGCGTCCGCAACGACCGAACGCAGCGCCATGCCATCCGCGCCGTGCTCGCGCAGGTGCCGCACGCCTGAGAGCACGATGCGGTCCCGGGGGCCGGGGCGACCTGCCACCATCTCCTCCTTCGCTGTGGACGTTGGTATGGACTATGACAATCGTACTATATGTGTCACTATGACAAACGTCCTAGAGTCAGGAGGATGTCATGACATCGGTGGGTCTGATCGGCCTGGGCATTATGGGCGAGCCCATCGCCCGCAACCTGGTGGCGAGCGGGCTGCCGCTGACGATTTGGAATCGCTCGAGTGCGCCCGTGGAACGGCTGGTAGCTCTGGGCGCGCACGCGGCCTCCTCGCCGGGGCAACTGATCGCGTCGTGCGAAATCGTCTTTGTCATGCTCATCGACGAGAAGGCGCTGGACGAGGTCTTGGGCCGCGGCGCGTGCCGGCTCGACGGCTTCACGGGCAAAACTTTGGTTCAGCTTGCGACGACATCACCGGAGTATTCCGCTGCACTCGGGCGCGATGTGCTCGCCGCCGGTGGCCGGTATGTCGAGGCGCCCGTGTCGGGGTCGCGCCTGCCCGCCGAGGCGGGGGAACTCATCGGAATGCTCGCCGGAAGCCCCGCGGACGTCGACCGGGTGGAGCCACTACTGGCGCCGGCGTGTGCGCGCATCGTTCGGTGTGGAGCGGTCCCGGCGGCCATGACCACCAAGCTCATCGTCAATCACTTCCTCATCACCATGGTCTCGACACTGACCGAGACCTACCTGCTCGCCCAGCGCGCTGGTGTCGACGTCGAGATCGTCCGCGACATTCTCGACGCCGGGCCGATGGCGAGCGCGGTGTCGCGCGCCAAGTTGGTCAAACTGTCGGCCGGCGACCTGACTGCGCACTCTCGCCTCGACAATGTGCGGTGGTTGACCGAGCGGATCACGGACATTGCGCTGCGGGCGCGTGTGCCCACACCATCCCTGGACATCAGCCGGCGGCTACTCGCTGAGACCGAGGCCCGAGGTCATGGAGCGCTCGACCCGATTGCGGTCATCGACACGCTCGCCGAGTGGGGCCCATCCGCTCAACTGGGTGACGGTGGCGAGGCGGTGGCCAACGATGCCGTCCGCGGCGAACAGGACGTTCGCGCCTGGTTCCGACTCGCATCGGCGGGATTTCAAGCCGTGGTGCGCGCACTGCCCGTGAGTCGTCTCGACGATGCTGGACTCGGGAGCTGGAGGTTGCGCGATCTGCTCGGGCATACGACCCGCGCCTATCTGACAATAGAGTCCTATCTCGCGGCGCCCGACAGCGGGGGCCCCCGGATCGCCTCTGCCACTGACTATTTCGCCGCAGCCCGGACGGCAACCGACGCCGCCTCGGTGGCGGCTCGAGGGGTCGCGGCCGGCGTCGAGTTGGGTGCCCATCCCTGCGACATGGCGCTCACCATCGCGCGCCGGGTCGAGGAACTCGTGACGACATCGTCCGGCGACGAAACGGTCTCGACACCCTTCGGCCGGATGCGACTGGCGGACTACTTGGCGACCCGAGCTCTCGAACTTTCGGTCCACAGCGCGGATCTCGCCCGAGCCCTCGGTATCGACCTCCCCGCCGAAACCCGCGCGGCTAGTGTCCCGGCGCTGCGGCTATGTGCCGAACTCGCCACGCACGCCACGGCTGCTGACGCACTGGCCGCGCTCACCGGCCGGTCTCTCACCGGGACCTTCTCGGTGCTCTAGCGAGCGACCGGCCGACCACTGCGCCTGCCGTTGTCGACGCCGCGCCTGAACCTTGGTTCAGAGTTCGACGACGGGCGCGTCGCCCTCGTCGGCGGCCTTGCCGCCCAGGAGGCCCTTGGCCATCTTCACCAACATGGGCACCTTCCCCGGGGACTCCCAGTACTGCGCTGTGTCACCCGTGATCTCGAGGAGGCCGCTGTTGGCGTCGTCGACATCCGTACTCATGAACGCCGACGCCGAGGCGTCCCACAGCTGCTTGAGCTTGGCGTCGTCGCGGCTCAGGCGCGCGGTGCCGGACAGGGACACCCAGCCCTTGTCGCTGGCATACGCAACGTTGACGTGGGGATTGGCAAGGATGGCTCGGACCTTCTCGGTCGCGATCTCGGTGATGAACCAGACCGTGCCGGGATCCTCGAAGTCTTGAGTGCCCATGGGCGTCGAGACCAGTCGGCCCTCGGCGTCTTGATAAGTCAGGATCGCGATGCGGGTCTTGCGCATGATGTCGGCGATCACGTCGCGGTCGTCGGTTGCCATGCCGGGCTCCTTGGGTCGGGTGCCTTGACGCTAACGCTGTTTCGCCGTTGTCGGGCCGATAGCGCTCAGCCGCCGTGCGGTGGCTCATGAGAGGGCGAGGTCAGCCGTTGCCGGTCCTTCGATCCGCGTGCCGTCGGCGGCGAAGCGCGAGCCGTGCAGGGGGCAATCCCACGAACGCTCGATGTCGTTCCACGCGAGTATGCCGCCGAGATGCGTGCAGACGCCGCTGACGCGGCAGGTGGGCCGTCAACGGTCGAGACCGCCGTCGGCTGAGGGGATTGCCTGTCTTGTGACCCTCGTCGTCTGCGGAGGTTGGGATCTGACGTCCTGCCCCGGGATGGCGAGCTTGGTTCGATCCGCGAGGAGGTGAGTCGCGCCGAAAGGGGGGCATTGGTGCCGTGTCGATCAGGTCGAGAGCACCGGGCCGCCCACGACCAGGCGGGCTCGCTCACGCCAAAGTGTTCGCGCGTCGCGTCGTCGCGGCGGCAGTCTCGGCGTCGGCAGCCTCAATTGCCAGGGAGGTAGAGGTGATTGCGGGCCGTCGTGACCCGCAATTCCTCCGGCGTGCCGGGGATGGCGACGGTGCCGGGGATCTCGATCCAGTCGGACTCATCGATCGAGACGTAGCCGCGATAGACGGCGTCGGCGCGAACGGTATAGGTGCCGGCGGACGGATAGCTGTGCACGATGTCGCCAGTGGGATAGGGGCCGCCCGGGCTGGTCGTCGGGCCGGAGGTGGCGCCGTCGCCGTAGTCATAGGTGACCGAGTAAAGGGTCGGGCGGACGGTGACAGTCATCCCGAACCAGTCGCGCGGGTTGAGGACGTCGAGCTCGTCGGGCTGAAAGCCCGCCTTCGGCCATTCGAGCTCGAAGTAGGTGGGCAAGGTGACGAGGGTCAGGTTGTGCTCGGGCTGGATGTGCAGCGCGGGTGTCGCCAGGGTCGTGCGGTGGAAGGCCGCCGCGATGGCGTCCATGTCGACCTTGCCGGGGATGAGGTTGGGATAGCAGGTGTAGCCCTGACGCTGCCACGGAGTGTCGGGGTTGATGCGCCGCTGGAAGACCCAGACGGCTGGGCCGTTGCCGGGCTTGTCGTTGCAGTAGATCTTCATGACCGTGCACTCGACGCCGCCGGGCTCTTCGGGTGCGACGCCACCGCAGTAGGGGGAAATGCCGTAGTCGTAGAACTGCTGCGGTGTCCCAGGGACGTGCCCACCTTCAAGTTCAAGCATCGCGCTCGCGACTAAGAAGCTCTTTCCATCTGTTCCACACCGAAAGCCACAACCAGACCCGTCTGCGGAAGCGGGTGCGATAGATGCGGCCGCGGTGCCCGCTAGCCATAGCAGGACAGCCGAAGAAGCACGAAGTAGTCCTCGTGGCCAGGTCATACGTCCACCACGTTCTGCACTCGCCAGCCCGCGTCAGTCCACTTGAGCAACACGCGAAAGGTCACAGGCGAGGCAGGTGATGCCGAAGTCAACTGCCCATTGGGCTCCACGATAGGGACCTCGTTTTGGCGCCCAGACAACGTCACCCAAGGCCTGTCGAGGTTGGTTGTCGAGATGGATGCGCTCTTGATACTCAAGACAGCCGACTGGTAGCGACGGCCATCGCGGGCCAGGTCGGAAGCTTCCTTTTCGTAGTATTGGCAAGGCTTGCAGTCGAGGGTCCCAAGGGATCCTATGAGTCCGGCTTGGGGCTGGGCATAGGCGTAGTTGGCGAGGTCGAAGAAATAGCGCACGAAGGCTTCGGCAGATCTGGCAGTCTGCTTCTTCGCGGCGGCCGGGAAGTCGGGCTTCACCGGGACATACCCGGTGGTCGTTGCCGATGACGTCCTCGTTTCCGTCGACGGCGTGCTGCTCGATGTCGGGGAGGGCGGCGTCGTGGCCGTTGTGTTCGAGGTCGAGGGGCTCGGGTCTGCGGCGCCACCGTCGCAGCCGGCCAGCAGCGCCAGGCTTGCCACACCGGCGAGCGCGACCCGCGCCCGTCCGGTTGTCCTTTTGCCTTCTTGCACGTTTCGTCCTCCCCCATCGCGACCCAGCCCTCGCTGGTCGTCTCGGAGAAAGCCTGACCCAGGATCGCGAATCCCGCCACCGGAGGGCGCGACTTATCCACAGGACGGCCGCGCTGCGCCCGGGCGCCCGTTCCCACGGTCGGTAGTGCGGCGTGGTTACCGCGAACCCGACATCGATCGTGTCGTAAGGGTGCTCTGCGTGAGGCGCCGCATCGAAGGGCCACCGCGGCCCGCTGCCACTCGGCGGCTGGCGCGGCCGTTCACGCTGGTCGGGTTGGCGGTTGCACTGTGCGTGCTTGTGCTCTCACGTGTGGTGGGCTTCGGCACCAGCCCGCAGACCGCTTTCCTGTTCATCGGTATGGCGCCGTCGCGGTGATCCTCCTCGTCGCGCTGTCCATGGCCGGCTACCGTCCGGGTGCCGGCGTGGCGCTGTGGGATGCACCGGTGGTGGCCACCTTGGTGGCTCCCCTGAGCCTGCTCGCCACGGTCGTCACGCCGGCGTGGCTTCAGAAAAGGGTGCGCTCGATGGGTGGTTCGTCGCGTCGCCACTCGTGATCTCGACGCTCTGCTTCATCGCCTTCGTCATCGGCCGGTTGGGCTACCGGGCCCTTGCCGCCGCTGCGGACTGAGTTTGCTCTCGTTTCAGCGGATGCTGGCGCGGCGCCGAATCACCAGGTCCATCCCCCAGTAGATCAGCGCGACGAGCACCCCGAAGACGAGAATCTGCCCGATGGTCGCCGCGACCGCCGGATACCCGTGGGCGCTGGGGTCGACGAACTCATAGGGGTAGGCGCCGACCACCGTCCCCCGCACGAGCATCCAGGCCACCCAGGCCATCGGGATGAGGAGAGCCCCCGCGACCACTTGCCAAGAGAACCAGCCACGCGGTCCCCAGATCACGAAGACCAGCACCGTGACGGCGGGAACCACAATGTGCTGCAACGGATTCGTGAAGGCCGACCACCCCGTTGGGTGCTCAGTCGGGGCGAGCAGGAGGGCATACACGATCGCGGTGACGGTGATCATCAGCAGGCTGTCA
>Ga0209174_10001865_pt1 | contig 14511 bp, 13 predicted proteins | sample JI91814BDNA_FD_187505 | JGI IMG/M metagenome (GOLD analysis project Ga0209174, IMG submission 187505) | Wastewater effluent complex algal communities from Wisconsin, to seasonally profile nutrient transformation and Carbon sequestration -... | ecosystem: Engineered > WWTP > Effluent > Algae...
GGCCTGTGCAGGCTTACAGAAGTGTACGAAATGCCCCTCGTAGGACTCGAACCTACAACCCGCTGATTAAGAGTCAGCTGCTCTGCCAATTGAGCTAGAAGGGCGTTGCGAAAGATCAAAATGTAACACGCTTGATTCGGTCTGAAAAGGCCTAGATTGGGATTCGGAAAAGCGAAATTGGAGGCCATTGGGGATGGCATGGCAGCAAAATTGATATAGGTGGAAAAGGGTGAGGGGTGAGGGAGTGGCGTGTTAGAGGAGGCGGGTCGGAGACCCGACTTACATGCCGAGAGGGGACTCTCGGCCTACGACAGTGCCGAGAGGGGACTCTCGGACTACGTTAGATGACGGAGTCGATAATACCGGCGGTCATGAGAAGGAAACTGATCACGATGTTGATCTGAAAGAAAGCGATGTTCAGCTTTAGGAGGTCTTGAGGGTTCGCTAGGCGATGCTCCCAGACCAACAACGAAGCGATCAACGCCACCACCGATAAATAAATCCAACCCAGCGATAACTGCGGAAAAAGAACGGCTAAACCAACCAATAAAATCACCATCACGACATGCAAGCCGGCCGCTAGACGCAACGAATTCTTCACGCCCAACCACGCAGGTATGCTATGCAACCCCTGCGATCGATCAAACGTTTCATCTTGCAATGCATAAATGATGTCGAAACCCGTCACCCAAAAAAGGACACTCAATCCAACAAATACCGCGGGCAATATGTCGGTTGGAAAAACCTGAACGACCTCACCTCGCATCGCAATCCAGGCACACACCGGTGCCAGCATCAACGAAACACCTAACCACACATGGCACAATGCCGTAAAGCGTTTCGTGTAACTATAACCCCACAACAGCAACAAGACCGGCACACTTAAAATCACCGGCAATACGTTAGGCCAAAACAACAAACAACTCAGCACAAACCCCAACGAGTTGGCCAACCAAAACAAGATCACTTGCCGCTTCGTTAAACTTCCCGCTGGAATATGACGGGTTGCAGTACGAGGATTCTTGGCGTCGATGTCCGCATCTACCCAACGATTGAAGGCCATCGCCGAACTGCGAGCAAATACCATACACAACAAAATGCCCAGACAACGGAGAAAAACGTTCGAGCCTGCCGAAACACCTTCAGGTCGAGGCACCGCTAAGCTCATCACCGTCGCCCACACCGCAAAAGGTAACGCAAACAAGGTGTGGCTAAATCGAACCATTTCGCCAAAGCGAATCAACAATGATTTCGCTGGCTTGGACGATAACGCTGGAGTATCCACCGCAGATGATGATTCGGTATTAACGCTCATCGCTCTCTTGTCCCCAGCGCTGCATCAATCGATGTTCGACACCTAAATGATCCAGAATACGGGCGACGACAAAATCGACTAAATCTTCTAAACCGTTCACCGTATGGTACCAACCCGGACTTGCCGGCAATACAGTCGCGCCCACTTGAGACACTTTGGCCATATTCTCTAGTTGCAACGTGGATAAAGGTGTTTCGCGGGTCATCAAAATCAATTTGCGACGTTCCTTCAAATGCACATCGGCAGCTCGTTGTATCAAATTGTTGCTGGACGCATGCACCACGCCACTCAACGTACTCCCCGAGCAAGGCGCAATCACCATGCCCTCTGTCAAGAACGAGCCGCTGGCAATCGGTGTCATGTAATCTTGATAATGATGATAGACCAACCGCTGCGTCGATAACTGAGCACCAGGAGACAACACCCTATCCAGCGGGCGAAGCTTCAATGTTGGCAGTTTGGGAAACGCCGACTGCATCAACAATTGCACCTCGAGTTTTTTCAGGTCGAGTGTGACGCCCAACTCTTGTTGAATCACAGCCTGAGCTGAGGGGCTCAATGTCAAATGGATCTCACGGCCAGCTGCCAGAAGCAATTGCAACAAGCGGACGGCGTAGATCGCACCGCTGGCACCTGTCATCGCCAACACAATAGGCTTCGACATTGTCTAAGTTCCTGAATCCGGCTTACGAACTCGACCCAAGTACAACGTCGCCACCCCGAAGGTCAATGGATACATGCGAATGTCGGTCATGCCCGCTTCACGCATCAACTTGGCCAGATCTTCACCCGATGGAAACTCCATCACACTCTCTGGCAAATATTTGTAAGCGGATTGATCGTTCTTCGCCATCGCTTGGCCGACACGTGGCAACACATGTCGAAAATAAAATTGATACAACTGCTTGAGGCCTGGCAAAGATGGACGCGAAAACTCCAAGATACCGACTTCGCCACCGGTACGGGTCACACGCACCAACTCTTTGAGACCTGCCAGAGTGTCTGAAACATTTCTCAATCCGAAGGCGACGGTGGCGGCTTGGAATTGATCGGTTGCAAACGGCAGATACATCGTGTCCGCTTCGAGGAACTGAAGCTTGAGTTCCTTGTTCCCCCCTGCACTCCCCTTCTGGCGAGCAATATCGAGCATCGGCGCGCAGAAATCGGTGCCAATGACTTCGATCTGGCCGCGATATTTTTGAGCGATGGCAATGGCTAAATCACCGGTTCCCGTACAAGCATCTAAGACGGGAATACCGGGGACTAGATTCAATTTGCCCACCGTGAATTTACGCCATGATTTATCGATGTTGAGCGACAAAACATGGTTCATTAAGTCATAGCGCGGAGCGATCTCGGCGAACATTTTCTGAATGCGCTGGCCGGATTTATCGAGGGTCGACTTATCGCTGGATGGGGGTTCGATGGTTTGTGTGGTTGGATGGTTCATAGGAACGTGAACCGTAAATGGATTCGGGATATAACGGGTTGAGGTAGGGTGGGTCTCCGACCCGCCCTACATGGGAACTTTCTTCATTTAGGGCGGGTCGGAGCCCCACCCTACGTGTTTTTTTAGGTAGCGCGGGTCGGAGACCCACTCTACATGTGTGGGGCGAGTCGGAGACTCGCTTTACGTCAGTGTATCAAGTCGGCACCTGCTGGCGACCTCCCTCTTGGTGAGCGAGACGAGAGGGGCTACCATTTTCAGTAGATTCAATCCGTTTCGTGACGTTTGTACCGACTCGAGCTCCCAATGCCGCAACCGCTCTATCTATTATTCGACATCGATGGCACACTCATCGATGCTGCGGGTGCTGGACGTTTGTCCCTAGACCTAGCGCTCGAACACGAGTTTTCGCTCCGCCGCGAACAACATATTCCGCTACAAGGTCGAACCGATCTCGGAATTTTTACCGAATACCTCGAACAACATAGCATCGAGGCCAACGCTGAAAATTTACAACGCTTTCGGCAAGCCTATCTCGATCAACTTCCCCGTCAAATGCACCTTCGACCGGGCAAGATTTGCCCCGGTGTCGAAGAGCTATTACCACAACTCTCGAACGATCCACGCTTCAAGTTGGGTTTGCTTACAGGCAACTCGCTTAAATCGGCGACCATCAAGCTCTCGCATTTTCGCATCGAGCATTGGTTCTCGTTTGGTATCTACGGTCAGCAAGCTCTGCGGAGAATCGATCTCGCTCCCGAGATCCCGAACATTTTGAAAACGGTAGCGGACAAAGAATGGACCGAGCAGCAGGTTGTGGTTATCGGCGATACACCGGATGATGTCGCGTTAGGTAAAGCGGTAAGAGCTCGCACGATTGCGGTTGCGACAGGTGGGCATCCGCTCACGGAATTAGAAGAAGCGAAGCCTTGCGTCGTGCTCGACGATTTACAAAATGGCTTCACCGTTCTTGAGAACTTTTTGGTATAGGTTGCAGCGTAGTGAAATACTTATTGTCGATCGAGTCGACGTGCGACGAAACAGCTGCCGCCATCATCACCCGCGATCGCGAAGTGCTCTCGTCCGTGATTGCCAGCCAAGAAAAATTGCATCAACGCTTCTCAGGTGTTGTGCCAGAGATCGCCGCACGAGCTCATCTCGAACGCATCTTGCCCGTCATCGATGAAACTTTGAAGCGAGCACAAATCACTTCAAGAGATTTAGCCGCCATCGCGGTGGCTACAGAACCGGGCTTGCCGGGCTCATTGCTTGTGGGACTCGCGACGGCCAAAGCTCTGAGCTGGGCTTGGAATGTTCCTCTAGTCACCGTACATCATGTGCATGCTCATATCTATGCCTGCCAGCTCGTGAGCTCCGAGCCGATTTTCCCATGTGTGGGCTTTGTGGTAAGTGGTGGGCATACGAATCTTTACCATTGCCATTCTGCGAGTCGTTGGGACTATCTCGGCGGCACCATCGATGATGCGGTGGGGGAAGCGTTCGATAAAGTGGCAGTGATGTTGGGCTTTTCGTATCCGGGTGGCCCTGAGATTTCAAAAGCCGCCATCAAGGGAGATTCAAGAGCGATACCTCTGCCACGCCCCATGGTCGATGATCATGCGACTTTGAACATGAGCTTCTCCGGCTTAAAGACAGCGGTGCGGTACAAGCTGGTGGGAAATGGAAAACAGGATTTTTCTAAGCTCGAATTATCCCCACAATTGATTGCCGATATGGCAGCTAGCTTTGAAGCAGCTGCGGTGGAATGTTTGGTGGCCAAAGCGGATTTAGCCCTGAAAAAAACGAAGCTCAAACGGCTGTGCGTCGGTGGTGGAGTGGCGGCCAACCGAGTTCTGCGACACGATTTGCAAGCAATGTGTAAACGTCGCGGGGTGGAACTCCATATTGCATCGCCGGACCTTTGCACCGACAATGCGGTGATGGGAGCGATTGCTTGGGAGAAAGTCGATCGGGGCGATTTCGCCGCATTGGATGCGGACATCAGACCGGGACTCCTAAGGCAATAGAGTCCCCGGATTTACAGTTTTGAAGACCCAAACATTTTCAAAACCCCACCGATTTGATAGCCCACCGTTGGACACGCCCACTTAGATATGGATGATTGATCATGGCACGGTTGCGATTTCTAGCTGGCGTTCTTGTCACCCTAGGCACTGTTTATGGCCCGTGCGTTACTGACTGCTTGGCCCAAGGCACAGGTGGTGCCGCTGGACCAGGTGGTGCGACGGGTTCGTTGGGTGATGCGCCCGCTCCACCGGCAACAACGAACGAAGTACCTGCCTCAACAGAACAGATCTTGTTACCCGATCTACGTACAGAGATTATCAAGCGTGAGCGTTTGGATCAACAAGCTCGCAATGAGTTGATCGACTTCCTGAAAACGACTGGGTTTATGCAATTGCCGAAGCCCGTGACGGATACGATTTTGATCGCCCGCATGAAAGAAGTGAGCGATAAGTTATCGCTCATCGACGATGATAACATGCAGTTTTTGAAGGCGTCGGTGAAAAAACATGGATGGTTGAGTAAGTCTTTAGTCGGTACCGATGGCGCTAAGGCATCGTGGTTGATGTTGCAACATTGCGATAAAGATCGCGAATTTCAGAAGCAATGTTTGGACGTGATGAAGAAGTTGCCTCAAGGGGAAGTCGACCCGAAAGATATCGCCTATTTGACCGACCGAGTTTTGGTAGGCGAAGGGCAACAACAAGTCTATGGCACCCAAATGCGGACGAACGAAAAAGGGGAATTGGAACTGGCACCCTTGGTAGAACCAGAGTCGGTCGATGAACGCCGCAAAAGGATGGGCCTAGGACCGCTCAAAGAATACATGGAGATGGTCAAGAAGCAGCTGCAGGGATAGCGTCGAGCAGAGAGCGAGAAACAATCTGGAGCGAAAAAGTTTGCTTTTGCTAGGGACAAACGCCATAATCCGCGATCTCATTCGCTGAATCTCCCTGTTTGAAAGGACTCTGCTCATGCGGGTTATCGCGTTTCTGGCGATCCTTGGTTCCGTCATTTCCATCGCTTCCCCTGGTCGCGCACAAGTGGTGCAGCTCCCAACTTTTCAAAACACCGGTGTTTCAACCGTAGTTGACGTACCAGCTGGTGGCTCGACCTACTTGGGCGGCATTGGCCGAGCGGGAGCCACGTCGGCAGCTCGACGGCCAAGCCTCTTCGGTTCGCGCAGTAGCGGCATCTATGGATCCGGTTCTGGAAACAGTGTGATCGCAACCGTCATTGATCTTCGAGCCCTCGATGAAGCGCTGTTGAATCAACGCATCGAACCGGGTGTCGCTGTGAACCCTGGGAAAAGTTCGTTGACGTTAGCTGGACGAGCCAATCCGGCTACGAACTATCGCAAGCCAAGTACGGTACCGGGCGCTTACATGCAAGTGTTGGGTGGCGATACTTCGGTGCAAGCCGAAGCCAGTGTCAGAGCGGATACATCGACTGAAATTCGCGAGTTACTTGAACGAGCCCAAGCAGCTCGACAAGCAGGACGTTATGCGTCTGCAGAAGTTTATTATCGCATGATTTTGGAACGTTTGCCGCCAGAAACGTTGGCCAAATTGGAAGCAGAAGTGAGAAGGAGTGTTCAGTGATTCAGTGATTCAGTGAGACAGTATTGACCTCAGGTCTCAAGCCTCACTCCTCAAGCCTGCTAAAAAAGCCGGTGAGGGAATTTGGTTCCTTCACCGGCTCAGCATGGAACAGCTTCGTCAGAATTCTCCAATCCGTGGAGAACCTTTAGAAGTTGTATTGAAGTCCGACATAAGCACCGTGCAAGATCAATGCATCGTTGTTATTGATGTCGGTTAAATTTCCAACGTTAATGTAGTCGTATGGAATCTGGCCAACTGCAGTGGCAACACCCGAAGCAGCTACCACGCGGTAGCCGGTTCGAACGCTCCAGCATTGGTTCACTCGGTAACCAAGACCAAGGTCCCATTCGCCCAACAACGCTACATCGTTATCGCTAACCATGTAGTTGTATGGCATACCGTCGTAAGCGTTAGGGCTGTCGATAACTGCATAGGTGCCACTGCCGGTACCAATCGAGGTATCGTAATTCATGTGGTTACCATAAACACCCATCTTCACACCGGAATAAACCGAGATGCAGTTGGTTAAGCAGTAGTTACCGAAACCACCGATTTGGAAACCGAACAAGTCGTTGCTGACGTTGTTGGTGTAATACAAGTCGTTGGCATCGAAGGTCATGTTGCCTTCGCTCGATGCATACTGCATGTAGTCTTGGAAGCGGAAGTAACGGAAACCGGCCAACCAAGTTAAGCTCAAGCGGCTGCAAGGAGCTGGAACATACATGCCGGTTGGGCCACCCACGCAAGCATTGCATGGTGCACAACCTGAGTTGCATCCGGTTGCACATGGATTTGGGCAAGAAAGACCAGCCCGGCTTGCACAGCCAATACCGAAGCCGAGCAAGTTCACTTCAACGTTGTGTACTTCGCTGTTGCGGATCAAGCGATGTTCGGCGGCACCGTCATACCAGTCGTACACACTTTGGCCAGGCATATCCAAGTCTTGCATGCCAGGCATGTTGGGTCGGAAGTTGCCACCAACAGGAGGCATTACCGAAACTTCTTCTTGACCGGGGAACAATCCCCAGTAGGTGCCTGCAATGGCATATTGACCGCAATGGAAATAGCGACCGCCGGTCACTTCAAAGCCAGGCATCAGACCGATACGTGCATCATCGGTTGACAGATAATCTGGCGTAGGCATGTTTGAATCATACGTGAGTCGCACGTCATGATCGTCAACTCGATTGAAGAACAACGCGCCGGCACCGAAGAACCATGGCTTTGGGGCAACCAAAGTTGGCCCGCACGACAATGATGGGGCTCCGCAAGAAGCATCGCCATAAACGCTTGAACCACCGCAATTGCCTGTTGCACAGTTACCTGACGAAAAATCAGGGGCTGGCATGGCTTGTGGAGCATATCCGTGTCCAGCGTCCATGTGCATTGGGGCAGGCACACCTGTACCGATCGAAGGTACGCTTCCATCTTGTGGCAGCGGTACTGGCGATGGCACTACTTGACCATTGGGATCGATCCCTTGAAGTGCACCTTCAGCGATCGATTGTTCTTGCCAACCTACAAATTGGTTTTGACCAGGGATTGGTCCAGTGTACCCACGCGCTACAGGTGGGTGAGTGTTGAAACCCGGTTGTGGTGGCACATAAGCCTGAACCGGATATCCGTTTGGCGTTAAGCCGTTGCCTTGATATACAGGCACCTGCCCGTATGCGGCACTGCTAGCTGTCAAGATTCCCAACAGGCTAGCGATCTTAGCAAATCGATAGACTTTCACAATTGACTCCTTCCAGTACGAACTCTTCCATGCTGTACCAATAACAGCTCCGCTGTACTTTGGCACGCTGTCTGTCATCGTCCAAATGACATCGCGCAAATGGAAAGTTCGTTCGTACCGCTAAAGAAATCACAAGTGGGGGATAGCACAAACGGAATAGACCTACCAAGTGGAATCTCAGCCCGTCGCTACACTGAGACTTTTCCGTTCGTCCGTTACATTCGATACCAACGTTAAACTCGCTCCCATCGGCGCGCCCCGATTCGAGCGGCAATCATGAAGACCAAACCGATCATTAAGAGAACGGCCAATTGCGGCCAGAGAGTTTGCAACGGCAGGTTGCGCCAGAAGATCTTATTATATCCATCCAGAGCCCAAGCGTTAAATGTTAACAGCCCAACCTCGCGAATACGTTCACTCATCAAATAGCGTGGGACCATGCTTCCCCCCAAAGCGCTCATTCCCAATACCAACACCACAGAAACCCAGTTGAGCTGAGCCCGGCTGTTGCACATCGTTGCCAGAAACAGCGACAGGCTGCTGGCTGCAGCGGACGTTACCAAGGTCATCATCAGAAAACCTTCCCAATGTTTGCTGAGCTCAACTCCAAAAACCACCTCCCCCCACACAAACATCAAAGTGGTTTGCAGGGTGCCGAGTAACATTAGGTACAACCACTTGCCCATGAGCAATTCGTCGAGCGTCAGCTGACTGGCCAAGAGACGTTCCAACGTGCTATTCTCTTTTTCTTCAAGCAAAGCACCGCCCCCTCCGACCACGCTAAAAAGCAAAAACATTACGGCGATACCCGAAGCGTACATGGCAATAATGGGATTCTTTTTTTGCCCACCCACCAAGTCGATCGTTTTCACTTCAGGTAATGTAAAGGCGAAAGGAGATTTCGCTGGCGAATCTACTGCTGCAACAGCGTTCGGCGTTGCGGGAGGAATGGCGTTGGCAGGTAAAGCGGGGGCGTTGGCGGGTGGCATTGGCTGAGGGTTCTTGGCCAGCGCTGCCACACTCTTTTGTACCAAAAGTTGTTGCACTAAAGCGGAAACAATTTTAGGCGCCACTTGATCGCTCGAGTCGGTGAGAAGCTTGGCCGATACGGTCGACTTTTGGCTGTCCTTTTCTTTTTTCCCCTCTTCGAGAACGATAGCCACACTGGCTCCACCTTCGCGCACCAACCGCTCGCACACTTTAGGATCGAGCAACTTAAGCTCACCATCTTTTAAGACTTGCGAATCGGCGTCGACAAATCGAAGTGTTCCGTTAGCTTGTAACTCTTCGATAATTTTTTGGGAGTCATCGTTTTTGATCAAATCGGAGACGGCGACCTTGATCGTGGCTGTTTCACCTGATCGTTCACGCGATCCAAATATCAACGCGAAGATACTAAAGAAAACCAATGGTACCACAAACGTTAGCACCAGCTCGGCTTTGTTATGCCACAATCGAAGCGCAGAGATCCGAACGATAAGCCAAATCATTCGCGTAACTCTTTTCCGGTCAAATGCAAGAAGACATGGTGCAAGTTGGGATTACGTATTTCCAAATCGGCGACCACCAATCCTCGTTGTCTCAATTGTTCGAGCAAAGGTGGCAACTCTTGGGCAACATCGTCGATCTCTTTGATCCACCCGCCAGTTGACGTTTGGTATTGAAAACCGGGCAACACTTCCGATTCGACTCGAGACAAAGAATTTGATTCCGAGGCACCTGTATAGAACGACGCAAAAAAATTGTTTTTGTAGATCTGCATTACCAATTGCCGGCGGGTCCCCACGGTTTGCTCGATCAAATCGGCCAATGTTCCTTCAGCAATAACGCGGCCATGATCCACGATCACGATTCGATCACTTTGCTTTTCTGCTTCATCTAGGTGATGAGTCGTCAGAATGATGGCAGCACCCTGCTTGCTCAATTCATCCAACATGAGAAAGATTCGTTCGCGGCTCTGAGGATCAACACCGACTGTCGGTTCATCCAGCAAGATCAGGGGTGGATGGTGCAGAACACCACAGGCCAAGTTGACTCGCCGCTTCATGCCACCAGAAAAATTCTTTACTAAATCATTGGCTCGATCGGTTAATCCAATCCATTCCAAAACTTCATTGACCCGTCGAATCGCTTCGCGTCGTCGCAAGCCATGTAATCGCGAGAAGATGAGTAGGTTTTCGCGGGCTGTGAGGTCGCCGTATAGAGCCAGCTCTTGCGGCACGACTCCTAGGTGCTGCAGAGCTTTCGACGATCCGGCAGGGGCATTGAATAAACGAATGGACCCCTTATCGAGACGCACACGTCCACAAATAGCACGGACCAAGGTCGTTTTTCCAGCCCCGTTTGGACCAAGGAGTGCCACACGTTCACCAGGCAAGACCTCTAGGTTCAAACCATTCAGCGCGGTGAGGCTCCCGAATGACTTCTCTACATCGATGCACTGTAGAGCGAATCCATCCTCAGCTATCACACGACACCTATCCGTAATGGGTCCTGGAGAAAAACACTCAGCGGCCACCGTCCGTTCGGTAACTTACAAAACAAACAAGACACAAAATCTAACGGTCATTGGACCTGAGCATATTGTAGAAAGGAGGCACAAATATCAAGCGAGGATCTATGGTTGCAGGTTGCAAATTTCAGGACAATCCCGGATGTGCACACAATTATCTATGCCAAGCTATTGAAATCTACGCGTTAGATTACGACAATCGAGGCTGAAAGGTTGTGTCAAAACCGCAGGAAAAGGGCAAGCTTGCATGACGAGTCAGGAGATAGTGAGTGAGGCGGAGCCGCACAGCGAAGATCGCACCACGTCCCCTAACCTTGATTATCCGCTTGAAGAATCGCATTGGAGCCAGAATCATGGCCCCACTTTAATCGCCATTGCGGCCTTCACTCTAATAGTGGGGTATGGCGTGATCTTCTTCAATTCCACTGCCGTCGAAGTGAACAACAAGCCGCTGGTTCCCAACAATTTTGTTCCCGACGAAGAGGGCGCCGAGGGTAGCGAATTGCAGGAAGCTGCCAGTAACCCGTCAAACAAAGAAACGGGTGATAAAGAAACCGGCGAGGATCAAATAGAACGCGCGGACGAAACAACGCCCACTAGTGGGGCAAAAAAATCGGCAACAGAAGACAAGGTAAAACCCCGCTAGCTGGACTTCGTTTAGCCCATAGCTGGAGCGCAGCGGAGGCTAGGTGCGACGGGTACAGACACCAATCACCTGATGGCGATTACAGAAAAGCGTGTAGGACATCTACGATTCTGCCACGCGCGACCAAGTCACTGCGACGATCCCCTGCACTAAGTCGAGATGCTGCGGAGGAAGCGAGGCGGGAGCCTCTCAGACAGTGCGTTCCCAGGCAGAGCCTGGGAACGAGACCTATGCGAATAGATTTAGATCACACCGCCGTGAACGCGGTATGGAACCATGTGGTCAGGTTGATCGATGAACCAGAATCGCTCCCACTCTTGTACGAGTGCTCGGAGGTTTTCCGAAGTGTACAGCAATTGTTCAGCACGGCGCTCAGGCAAGGCTGAGTAGATCGGCAAGATGCAGCCGATGGAAGGTGTTAGGCTCAAGCAGATCAATACAGCAAATAGCCAGCGACGCATGGCAGCTCCTCCATGGAGTTCACGAAAGGTTGTCTGGTCAGAAGTCCTAGTTGACCACAACCTTCTTATCGCCAATGGGTAGAGATAACTTTTCTCAAAAGTCAGATTATGCAGGATTGTACGATCAGAAGGGTTGTAGGAGCCGGGCCAATACAACCCATTCCACCCAAACCACCCACTCAGGCTTCTTCCGATTCTGCCTCGGAGTCGTCACCCGAAAGTTGGCTGCGCAACATTTCTTTCCAAGCTTCGGCATTTTCTGAGTTGGCCATCTCTTTAACTCGGCTTTCCATCACTTTGCCGGGCTTAAAGGTGACTACAAACTTTTCGGGGACGTCGACTTGGTGTCCAGTGCGGGGATTACGAGCCTTTCGAGCGGCTCGCGGCTTGACCTGAAACACACCGAAATTGCGAAGTTCGACGCGTCCTTCTTCCACGAGGTTTTCGACAATCGCTTGGAAAGTGCGTTGAACTATTTCCTTAATCTGAAGCTGGGTTAGGCCAGTTTCATCGGAAATCGTTTTCACGATCTCTTTTTTGGTCACGCTACGATGCTCCCAGCAATTGCAAGAAAAGTGACGTAAGTCGTTCTGTTCATTGACTTTACTTGGTCGCAGTGTAAAGACCGGTTTTGTCACCGTCAAGCCACTCAACTCGGGTAGGTACGTGAGTTTGAGCACGCACCCCTCTTTTGAGCAAATTGACCAAATTCGCAATTTTGCCAAAATCTCCGAATCGTGCCGTGAGGTTTACCTGTGTGGGGGCGAGAAGCCTTTCAAGGTTGCCTACAATTGAGCCAGCAGTTTGGGCAGTTCCGAAAATCACGACTGGGACGAATATAACCTCCCCCTCAGGTTTTCGTCGGGTCGGTTGCTACCTGCACAGTTTATCGGACCGGAACATTTGCGTAGGATGGATAGATAACCCTATCACCTCGGAGGAAGACGGATCGGGCTATGGAAGGACGAGCGTATATGCGCTGTGTTTCTTACCATAGTGCGTCCGAGGACTCGTCGTATTTTCTTTTTGTTGGTTCACCGCAGTTGGGCCAAGCGGGCCTTGATGTTGACGATTATTGCCAGAGCTCTGTTGCATAGTCTTCAATATGGCAAACATCTTGTGTGTTGTGCCATCGTCTTGTCATGCGCTGGTTGGTGTCTTGCTCAACCCCCTGTTGGGACCCAAGGCCTTCCCGATCGCGTTCCTTCGGCGCTAGAAAAAGGAGTGGTGAAGCCTGATGCGTTTTATCTGCGCGATTCGGGCGGCAACTACATCTTTGTTCCCAACTTGCGATATGAAGAGTTCGAGCGACTGCTTCGCGCCCAAAAGCCATTGCTGGATCCGCAGTTGCCGACCCATCAAATCATGCAATGGGATATCGCTGGAGATGTGCAAGGAGATTTGGTTCGCTGGAAGGTCACAGTCAAAGTTCGCTTGAGCTCCGCCGCCGCAGGTGCGGTTTCAATCCCCATCGGCTTATCGGACTGGCACCTGTCCGCCACGCCTCAATTTTCAGGGGAGGGTGAACACCTGCTGGAATTGATGTCGACTACGGCGGGTTATCAGTGGTGGATCAAAGGGAATGCCAATAGCGAACATACGCTGCAGTTGAAATTGATATCGAAGGTGACGCAAACCATCGATCGCTTGTCGATTAAATCGTCGTTGCCGGCCGCTCCGATCAAAGTCCAGGTAACCGTAGACGGAAATAATTTACGCCCTGAAATCGAAGGGCAGCCAGGGATCGTGGTTGCTACTCAGGCAGTCGAGCCCAATCGTACGCAAATCAGTTACGAGACCAATGGCGGCAATCAGAACTTACAGTGGCGTCGCGGAAATGAGCAAACGCGTGCCTTTGCCGTGGAATGTCAAAGCACGACGCGTGTCGAAGTTATCGATGGTGGTAATCCGTGGAAGTGCAAAACGACTTTTGGAATTCAGTCGACCTCCAGCAATGTGGCTGGGGAATTTATGATCACTTTGCCAGCAGGAGCACAGTGGCAACCTTCCCTCCCAGGCGCAACAGATGCCAACCTTTATGTCCTGGAAGAAGTTGCAACGGAAGCGGCCTCGGCCTCAGCGGCGTCCGATGTTTTGGTACGTTGTCGGCTTAACGATACTCGACGAACAGGCCCACTTGAGATTTCGCTCGATTGGAACTGGACAGCTCCAGCTACTGAAAATGGTATGCCCATCCGCTTTGTGGCTCCGCAAATACAAACCGTCGATCGACATGAAGGCTACATCGAATTGATCTACCCGACCAACTATCGATTGATCACATTGGCTAACAGCAATGCGTTCCCGGTGCCTGCCGAAGCTAACAGTGCTAACGAGGGCAACACGATTCGATATCGCTTCGATCGCCATCCAGCGTCCTTGAACCTATCATTGCGACCTGAGTTTTCTGAAACTCGCCTTCGCCCTACATATGTGGTTGAAGTTTATCGCAATCGCGTTTTGCTGAAGGGTATTCTGGACATCTCCCTGCCGCAAGGTTCAGGCTCAAGTGTGGTGATGGCACCGGGGACGTGGTCCTTATCCGAAGTCGAACAAGCGACAACCGGTGCAGCTGTTTCGATTCAACCTGAAGGAGAGAATCGTGTACGGCTACAACCACCAACTGCCGCTGCGGTGGCAAGTGATGCCACTCGCAATACCAATTGGCGTTTAGAAGGAGTTCGCGAGTTGGCCGATGATCGCAGCCTACCGTTGAACATCGACCTTCCTTCATTGATCAGCGAAGTACCCGGCGTGGATTCCACGCGT
>Ga0209174_10001866_pt1 | contig 14507 bp, 15 predicted proteins | sample JI91814BDNA_FD_187505 | JGI IMG/M metagenome (GOLD analysis project Ga0209174, IMG submission 187505) | Wastewater effluent complex algal communities from Wisconsin, to seasonally profile nutrient transformation and Carbon sequestration -... | ecosystem: Engineered > WWTP > Effluent > Algae...
ATGATTTCTCTGAACTGTTTATCGCTCAGTCGCAGGTTGCGCACAAACATGGGTTTGCCCACAAAAGGAAAAATGGTCATGGATATCATATTCATCAGCAGGTGGACCGGATGAATGGGCCGGATCCTTCCTGCTTTTATTTCTGTTTCTATTTGTTCTAAGAATTTACCAGGTTTGGGCAGGTTGTCTTTCCCCCAGATCTTCAGCATGAACTGATCCGGGTCGCGGTTGATTTCATTGAGTACAAACCAGGGCAGGTAGGGATTCTCCACCATTTCATCAATATACTCCCTCACGAATGTTTCGATCTTTTCAAAAAGCGGCTGATCGGAGGCGAAAATGGCATTGATGGTGGGGAAGAATTTCTGCGCTTCTTCCACGAATACGGTTTCAAATAATTTGTCCTTGTCCCTGAAATAATAATGCAGCAGGGCCTTGTTCATCCCCGCTTCATCAGCAATATCCTGCATCCTGGCCCCGGCCATGCCTTTCGTGGTAAACACTTTGCGGGCGGCTGCCAGGATTTTTTCTTCCGTTCCGGTATCTTTTGCCTTTTTAACCATTCAGTTTAACCATTTGGTTAACAAAACTAGGCAGGCCATTCCTTCCGGCCAAATTAATTTTGGATGAACGGTTATTGATTATGTTGAATTTTGAATTTTAAATTTTGAATGGGGGGCCCTATTGTTTGGTTGTGTGGGTAGACGCATACGCTTGGCTTTGGGTAACAGCTTTTTATCAATTGCTATACCCGTTATCCGTTTCGGCTGCTTTTAAGTCGGCGGTTAGCTATAAAGGCCAGTGGCAGTCCAATAGCAACGATGATGATGAGCATCCCGATCAGGGCCTGTTTCCATTGAAAGGGGATAGCGGGAGCCTGGCTGAGGGGTACGATCAACTGTGTCATGATGGCCCATACCATGGCGCCGTAACCAATACCGGTGAGGATCCAGTTGGTCCGGATTGCTTTGATATTTGCATAAGCCCAGAAGAAAATGATTGTCCAGATCATGGCAATCAGCAAGTGAAATGCAATACCTGCAATCAGCATATCTGTTCCCCCCTTTAATGCTGTTGATCCGAACACGGCACTGGCAATAAAATGGAATATTTTTTCAGGGTGCTTCCCTCCTTTCACCAGGTAACTGATAATGGCAGCGATGCCATCCAGTATTCCCACCAGCAAACCGGCAGATAATATTAAACGGGTAGTAAATACTCCTTTGAGGTTGTTTGCGGGTAGATTATTCATGGTGAAATATTTAATTAGACTAGCCCCTTTTACATACTGCCCGCTGCAAGCACAGCGTGAAATACAAGGTTCCTCACTTCGCTCGGAATGACATGTGTTTTGGAGATATTGGGAAATACAAGATTTCTCGCAAAGCTCGAAATAGCAATACCTCCCCACCCGACTCCAACGCCTCTTCACTCCCAACTCTTGACTCCAGACTCTTGACTCTCTACTCCCGAATGCCGGCTCTCGCTTCCAGACTATCGACTAACGACTAAAGACTAACGACTTCTCTCTCACTCCGCCCAACTCATCACATAATCCTTATTCTCTATCTCCAGCGCCTGCTTCGTGATCATCAGCGGCCGGAAAGTATCCACCATCACCGCCAGTTCTTTGGTCTCTTTGGCACCGATGCTTTTTTCTACAGCACCCGGGTGCGGACCATGTGGAATACCCGCTGGGTGCAGAGTGATCATACCACGGGTGACGTGTTTGCGGCTCATGAAATCACCATCCACATAATACAGCACTTCATCACTATCAATATTGCTGTGGTTATATGGTGCAGGAATGGCCTGCGGATGGTAATCATATAAACGGGGTACAAAGGAACAGACCACAAAGGCATTAGTCTCGAAGGTCTGGTGGATCGGTGGCGGCATATGTACCCTTCCCGTGATCGGTTCAAAATCGTGGATGGAAAATATATAGGGATAGCAGCAGCCGTCCCAGCCGATCACATCAAAGGGATGGGTGCCGTAGTGCAGTCCGTAGAGCATGCCTTTCTTCTTGGCACGGATCAGGAAGTCACCGGTCTGATCAAATGTCTGCAGGTCCTGCGGTGGCCGAATATCCCTTTCACAATAAGGAGAATGTTCCATTAATTGTCCGAACCGGCTCATATAGCGTTTGGGATAACGCAGGGGTGAGAAGGACTCCACAATAAAGAGCCTGTTGGCTGTTGTAGCAAACTCAATCTGGTAAATCGTTCCCCTAGGCAGTACGATATAATCGCCATAACTGAAGGGCAGTTGTCCGTATTGGGTTTTCACCACACCGCTGCCTTCATGCACAAAGATCATTTCATCAGCATCGGTGTTTTTATAAAAATAATCTCCGGTACCGCTCTCCGGTGCTGCCAGTACAATATGACAATCGCTGTTCACCAGTACGGGCACGCGGCTTTGCAGGTATTCTCCCCCGGGTTTTACATGAAAGCCTTCAAAGCAGCGGTGCTGCAGCATTTTCTCTTCTGCAATCTGAGGACTCACATCCTGCTGCGGTTCTGTCCTTATAATCTGTGTGGGCGGGTGACAATGATATAACAACGCATAATCATCGCTGAACCCTTCGGTGGAGAACAATTGTTCATGATACAAGGAACCGTCGGGTTTGCGAAACTGGGTGTGGCGTTTGTGGGGGATGGAGCCGAGTTTATAATAATGTGCCATGGGATGGGTATTAGGTATTAGGAATTGGGTATTGCTTGCCCGCCGTAGCCTAAGCGAAGGCGGGGGTTTACTATAGCATTAGAGTCTTTTTAGGACTCATGATCTATTAAGACATTTAGCTATAGAAACCTGTCTGAAATAAAATTACTGAATTAGATTGAGTACGCTGAATATGAAAACCGCGGCCTGATCGCAGTAGCCTAACGACTCTTTCTCTCGACTCTAGACTCAAGACTCTCGACTGTCCTCAACGGCGACCATGAGGAAACAAAACTTCCATCTGCGCTTGTCGATATAATAAGTAAAGTTGCGGTGAAAAGGCATGGGGTAAAGGTAGGGATTTTGGGGAATCGGTAAAAGGGGTGGAAAAGCAACTTCCCCATTTTTAATTACTTACCGGGAGGCTTCAGTTTACTAAGATCAATGCCCGCTTTCATGGCCAGTTTAGCCAGGTCTTCAATCATCTTTTGCTCATAGGAAACAGAATGATCCTCGATATCAATCCCCAGGATATCACCAATAACAGCATACAACTCATAACAAAACTCCTCATCCTCGGTATCCAGTCCATGATCTTTGACCCTTTCGAGAGAATCTCTTACAATTTGGCGGAGTTGGTCTTCTGTAATGGCAGGCTTTTCGAGTGCTTCCAGCAGTGCCGTGCAACAGGCGTTCATTTCAGTGCTGATGAAAAGTTTATCCTCTGGGGTGGAGTTAGCTACAGCAGGTTGGAGGTGGAGGTAGGTGGAGAATTTATCAGTGGAGATAAATTCTTTTAGGTCGTTTTTGATTTGCTCTTTATTTTTCATTATTTAATGATTACTTAAAACTATATAGAGTTTTAATATTTAGATAATTAACTAGTAGCGGTTTTCGGCTTTGCGAAGTGCCGGATTTTTAGCACAAAGGCTCACTAGAATTTCTATAGTTGAACCTTGCACAAATGTTTCATAGAAGCAGTTCAGCCGCCATATTGCCAAATCGATGTTAGCGGCTGGTATTTTTAAATTTATTCCAAAATATCTTCATTAATAAAGTTATACTTGTTGTCAATTAATTTTTTCAGATATTCTTCAAAGCTGTCTGCAATTACACGAAATTCGTCAGGGTCGTGTAAAAATCTTACAATTTGACCTTTTGTCCCTTTTTCAGAAGGACTGAAATCTATAAATAACTGCGAAGTTCCGCCATTATTCATACAGTCTGAAAAATGAAGCCATTTTAGTGAGTTTGGTTGATTTGTGATTTTTTCGTCTATATCAACTTCCTCATACTTTCTCTCAATAAAATCTGAATAGTATTCAATTGCCTGGTTCTGATTTTCTATAATTTCTCTTGAGGATAATAGATAATATGGATACTCTTCAACATCAGAACCAAGAAAATAGAGTGTAATTTCTTCTCCTTTATATTCCCGCCAATATGTACCGTCTACAAATTCAAGCAGGCCTATCAAAGACTTGGGAACTCCTGGATATATAAAATTAATTTTTTCAATATCTTCTTTTGTTGCACCGTGTTTTATTTTTTCAAAATGCCCCCAAGTTTCTTTAGCGCCTTTGTCAAAATATGCTTTTTCAAGTCCTGCTAAATATTGTTTTACTATTTCCATTATTATTTATTTAACATGGTCATTTGTCATCTGAATACGGTCGGATATGCTTGCCGTTAACTCTTAATTAATGAAACTAATAGACTACCTCAATCTCTCAACTCGAATGAAATTCAGGAAGCCATTTCAGGCTATTCTTTATATGTTGAATAAGAAATAAATTCTTTACCATCGAAAATGTAAAGCCCATTTTCCTTCGTCCCCATCCAAATATGTCCGCTGGCATCTTCCAAAATGGACCAGCCCCCTAAATTGGCCAGTCCATCCTTTGCCGTAAAAGGAGTGATGGATTTTCCATCGTAACGATAAAGTCCATCACCGCTAAACCAGATATTTCCCTTTTTGTCTTCAAGAATGGCTGCAATCATTGTACCTGTTATGCCATCTTTAAAAGAAAAACCGGTGATTGTTTTTCCATCATACCGGTAAGCGCCGCCCCAACTGGTGAACCAAAGATTCCCGTTTTTGTCCTGCAATTGCGGCCAACCCCAACGATGTGGTTTTGGCCTTGGCCCGTTATCTCCCTGGATTAATACTGGCAGTTGCAAGTGGGTTACGGATTTACCATCATACCGGTATACCCCTTCATTGGTGCGGCCACCTAACCAGATATTTCCTTCCTTATCTTCTAAAATACGTTCCACCTTATCATTACTGGTCAGAAAGCCATTGGCAGCTTCAACCATTGGAAAATGTGTAAATGTTTTGCCATCGGAAATATAGACGCCATCAATTGTTGCCAGCCATAGTTGCCCGTTTTTGGCTTGTAAGATACTGTACACCCAATGGTTTTGATAGAAGGAGTACTTGTTAGGAGGCAGGTTATCAGGTAAAGGAATCCGGATGATGTTAAATGATTTTCCAGTGTAAAGACAAAGTCCCTTCTCAGTACCTATCCAAAATTGACCCTCCTTATCTTCCAGCAGGCAATATATATTATTACAATCCAAGCCATCTTTTACCGTAAACTGTTTGAAGGATTTTCCGTCATATTTATACAATCCATTTTCAGTAGTTCCAAACCAAAGATTCCCTTGCCTGTCTTTCAAACTACAGCGCACACTGCCAAACCGGGGATCGTTTATCGTTTTTACCAGTTTCAGGTCCCCCTCCTCTTTTACTACATCTTTTTTAACGGTTCCACCGCAGGCAGTTCCTAAAATGAGTATTGTCAGAAAAGTGAAAATTTGCATGTGTAATATTTTTATTGCTGATTCTTGCAGAAAAGTATCCACTGAAACACTTCAGGCGCCAGAATGAAAACCTATGTTAGCGATTCGTTGTTTTTCAATAGAATTACGACTGATAATAGTTTATGATTTTGGGTATTAAATCTGTCAACCGATTATTCCTTTGTTATTTTCATTGGGTTCAATTAAATCCCACAGATTCCCATACAAATCTTCAAATACCGCAACGATACCGTATTCAAAGGATTCCGGAGGCCTCACAAAATTTATTTGTCTGTCTGTCATTTTATTATAATCTCTCCAAAAATCATCTGTGAAGAGAAAAAATCCAACCCGTCCACCCGTTTGATTGCCAATACTACCAGCCTGTCTTTCGTTAGCAGCCTTGGCAAGTAATAAGCAACATTCTTTCGCACCTTTGGGTGCGATCATTACCCATCTCTTTTCTTCACTTAGTCTGGTGTCTTCTAATACCTGAAAGTCGAGTTTTTGGGTGTAGAATTTAATAGCGTCATCATAGTTTTCAACTACTAAGGCAATATGTGCAATTCTTTGATACATCTTTTAGTTTATTATGATAAAGTCTTCTTCCAATATTCCATAAAAATAGTTATCCTTCCATTCTCCTCTAATTGGCAATTTCTTTCGTTTCATTCCCTCTCGTTTAAAACCTACCTTTTCAAGCGTCTTGCCTGATGCAATATTTTCTACTGCACAACCTGCTTCAATTCTATGCAATTTCAAATCAACAAATCCGTATTTCAAAATTCTGGTCAATGCTTCGGTTGTATACCCTTGTCGCCAATGATCTTTATGAATTTTAAACCATACTTCTGCTGACTTGTAGTTGACTTTCCCTAAATTAATCGCAATAAGCCCGATAAATTCATTGTTGTCATTTTTATCAATGCAAAAAATATAGGAACTTCTTGGTTTTTGCTTTTGTAACAGCAACCATTCGTTCAAAATATTTTCAGTCGTTTGGATATTCTCAGGAATTCCTAAAGTATTAAACTCGTCGGTTTCGGGCAATGAATGAAGTTTGTGAACATGATCTATGTCAGCAAAAGTCAATTCTCTAATATTTAGTCTATTTGTTGTAAGCATTATCTTTTCAATGGAGGCTAACGTTGAAGCATTGGCAATGTGCCGGACTTTGAAGCACTTACTTTCAATTTAGCACTAAACCAGCCATTTTTCCAAACTCCTGTTAGCCACAGTTTATATTGTTTTATTCAAGTTATTGTCCTTCCGCAGTATATTTTCACTTGATTCATACAATAAAGTTGCAGCCTTGTTAATTTCATCAGCCGATACTTTTTTCCATTGATTAATGTCTGAGTTGAAATCCGAATTGAAAATCAATTTCGACAGATTTTGAATCAAAATATAATTGGCGTACGGATGGGAATTTTCCCTATCTGCTTTATTCGCACCTGACACAAATTCTGAGACTCGGTCATAAATAGTCCCTTCTGTACAATACATCAACTCAATAAGCTTTGACCTGTATTCCAAATCTGCAGAACTTAAGTTTGGGTAATTGTTTAAATCAGTAAAATGTAAACTTTCATGTTTTAAATAAGAAACTTCAAATTTTTCTGAATTTAAATCATATGTGCGTTTATTACAGTATAGCGTTGCAGATTCTTTTATAGCCCAGCCACCCACTTGAGAATTGCCAAAAGTTGCAAATTCATCATATCCGTTTATATGATAGCTTTCAATAAACACAACAGTAGTTTTTACAGTGTCTTTTGGCAAAATCACGTCATATTTTATAGTGCTTTCTTTATTCCAAATAAATATCTCCTGAATACCATTTCGGAATTTAAATTCTACCTTAAACCCTTCTTTTTCAATTATTTCCTTCAAAACAGAGTCGTCTTTAATATTCTTGCGCAAGCTATCTTTTGAAAGTCTTGTTAACTTGTTGGCTAGTACATAGTCAATGATGTTATTATAAAGCGTGGAGTCTGTTCTGCTTTCCGGCAGGGATTTCATCAGTTCCACCCGCCAATATTCACGGTAAATGTTTGAAATGTCGTTAACTATTTTGTTTCCAGAGGTATTTTCAAACACTTCTTCTTTTGAAACAAAACGAGTATACATTTTTTTCTTCCATCTTCGATAAATATAATTCACTATCGGATTTGAGAAACTTTTTCTTTCTTCCATTTTGGCAAAAGCAGTGCTAACATCTCCAACACCTGCCAATGATACGATTTCTCTAAAACTTCGTCTATCGCTATCAAAATTGTGTTTTCCATAAAAGAACAAAGCCGCTACTAGTGCCAGTGTAATAAGCAAAATGCTTCTGGTTTTTTTCTTAATTCTCAAAATGATTCATTTTAGATTTGAAGCACAATTATAGCTATTGTTATCCGGCTAAAATAGTATGAGACTAACCTGTAATAATTTTTCTAAAATGATTTGGAGTAATATCCATATGTTTTTTAAAGTTCTTATTAAAATGGCTTTGGTCATAAAAGCCACTTTCTAAAGCTATAGATGCAATGTTTTCTTCATTTGATAATAAATATTTCATTGAATGCTCCAGTCTTATCTTAGTTAGATATTCTGAAAGCTTAAAACCTGTAATTTCTTTAAATTTTCGAACAATGTAATTGGGATGAAGCGAAAATTCAATACTCAATTTATCTAGTGAAATATTTTCTACTGGATTATCATTTATACGTTCTTTAATTTTTCTTACCCAATTAAGATCACCTTTGCCATTGAATATATTTATTAATGCAATCATTGATTCGTAACAATAAATATTGATGATATCATTTGGCAAACCTTGTTTTAAACCATAAAGCAATTTATATAATTCTATTACTCCTTTTCTCTTTGACACTTTAATGGGTAAGTGAAGCTCATTTAGCGCCATAAATTGTTCATAATCGTTCATTTCTATATTTAAACACAAGCCACCTTTGTCTGAAAAACTATTTGAATGCTCATAGTTAGCTACTCTGTAAAGAACTTCTCCTTGAGATATAATATCTGAGGTATTGCTTTCTTCTTTATAGGTACCAGAAGTCAGTAAACATAAATAAGGTTTATTGTGAGCATGTAAAGAGATATTTGAGTTTGCCGAATGAATGGTCATTGAGATCGTAAAATTCTCTGTTCTTAATGATTCGGTGGTTATCCCAAAATATTGATTTTCTTTTAAATTCATCGGCTTTAATTGTGGCTAACGAGCGGGGCTTGGCGCTGTGGCGGTATTCCTTGTTACATCAGCCCGGATATGTCGCTGAGCAAAGTTATGTTGATCCGTACATATTCGTAAAGCCGCCATGACGCCAAACTCCTTGTTGAGTGCAGTGCCTCGACGTAAGTATTTTAAATAGACTGTCAGCTTTTTGCTTTTGCAGAATACCTTTTTTTGGAAGCCCCAGAGCCATCAATATTTAAGGTGTCCATGTAAATTGCAGATAACTCTTCGCAAGCCGCTTCGACGGCATGATTCTGCTCATCGAATGTTATTAAGATATCGGATTGACCGTGACTTTCAAATAGCGGATATGAGGCGATCGCTACCTTAGATGGGAGTTTCTTGCCAAAAAATTTTTGATTAATGATTAGGCCGACATTTCCCTCTTCAGCTATTTTATCAAATTCACTTTCGATTAGCGCAGTAAAGGTTCCCGCATGTTCGCCATCGACCTTTACATCAAATTCATATCCTGGTATATCAAAATCAGAGTACAGAAAAGTATTTTTTAAACTTAGCTCTATACCGTCGCCTTTAAGTGTTATAACGGGCTTAAAAATGTTATTAGGGAAACTCATGATTTTCCGACCGCGAATTGGTGATGACATAATGTATGTTTTAGTTGTGAAGATTTGATTAACCAATTTGAAGATACGGGTATTCGTAGTAACTAATAAAGACCGGAATCAATTGTTTGAAATGGCTTCTATAGCATTGCACACAACTGTCAATATACGAAACTAATAATCTCCCTCAATTTCTCACCTTAAATGAAAGTCAATTCTTTACCACCGAAAACGAAAACCATTGCTATTTCGCAAATTTCTTCCGCTATCCGGTAATAAATATTTCTACACGCTTTCTCAGCCCAAATCAACCTCATCCCGCCCCTACCCCCCCCTCATATACCCCTCCATCCATCTGCCCTGCTAAAAAGAGGGTGTCGCCGTTGTTGAAGGTCGTGTAGAATTGCTGATGCAGGTATTGCTGACGGATATATTGGGTGAAGAGCTCGGCCACCAGTTCGGTGCTGTTGCGGGTGGGGGAAAAATTAGTAGTCTTTCATGTAGGGAATACACAAACAAGACTTACACTTAGAAAATCATCAGGCTCCTTTCTTGTTGTTGAAATCATCATCGAATTCTTTCAAAGAATTTAAAAAAGCAGCCGGCTCATAGTCAAAGAACTCCCGGAATAATTTCAACACCCCCTCATTCCCCACCGTATGATGCATAGTCATTTTTTCTTTGAGGGTGGATTTGCCGAAACCCAGAAAACCTTTTTTCTCCTCCATCCGCTTGTACCCCATGATGAACATGCGGGCTTTGTCTTCATTTTCTGAAGTGGCAAATAAAGCCACCCATAAAAGCGGTAGCTCATTATCCTGATAAACAGTGATGGTGGGAGCAGCGGGATAGTTGTCCCACTCCATGTTGAGAAAGATGCTTTCGAAATCAGCATAGCTGAGTGGCTGCTTTTCAGTAACAAAGCCGGAGCTGTTTTCTTTGTCGTTTGGAGTGTACAGGTCGTAGTGGTACTGCATGTCTTATTTTTTTACAGGAACCAGCCTGCCCATGACTGGCGCCGTGATCTGTTTTTTGTTCCTGATATAATCCATGACAAAAGAAGAAAACGGTTTTTCGGTATTTGTTTTTTTCAGGTCATGAAAGGTGGCATATAAATCACCGCCATCTGCCACAAAACTGTTGGTGGCCACCGTGTACATTTTTTCATCAACAGAAGGTTCGTTACCGATATTTAATTTCACCAGGCGCTGCCCGATCGGCTGACTCATATCGTACCAGGCTGTTAGTCCGGATACCTGCATCATTCCCCTCTCCAGTGAAAAACCCTGCTCCAGTACTTCTTTGATCTGCTTGCCATTCATTTGCAAAACAGATAATGTGTTAAAAAAAGGAACAGCATCCAATACATTGCCATTGGTCACCATACCGGCCGGAATATCGGCCCTTATCCCTCCCGCATTTTCAAAACCAATATCAGCTTTGCCGGCTTCCCGGATGATATCGGCAATAAAACATCCCAATGAAGATTCCCGCTGATAATCCCTGACCAAACGGGTTTGAAGTACACCCAATGGCTGGCCGATCTCGGGTGCCGATTTCTTTTTGTAGGCATTGATTTTTGAAAGCACGCCGGGGTCGGGTTTGTACTTTGCAGTCCAGACTTTCAGCAATTCTCCCTTAGAAGAAATGACTTTTCCATCTTTTACCTGGAGTTTGATATAACCCAGTCTGGTGCCATAGCCATAGGTTTGTACAATCAGCGCCCCATTGGTTGGCTCCTTATAAGGAATTTCAATCCCCCTGTGTGCATGTCCGCCCACATAGAGATCAATACCGGGCACTTCCCGGCAAAAACGGATGTCTTCATCAAAATCTCTTTGCACTTCAGGTCTGGCTTCCGCATCGGTCTGCTGCGGGCCTGTCTTTCCCTGGTGCGCCAGCACAACAATCAAATCCACCTGTGGCTTTAATTCTTCCACCATCTTCTTCGCAATGGGAATGGGATCCCGGAATTCAAGATCAGCCGATCCCTCCTGCCACAATACACTAAAAGCATCCAGTCCGATAATACCAATAACACCCAGCCTCAGACCGTTTTTTTCAAGAATGGTATACGGTCTGGAATAAGCAATATTGGTTCCCTTATAAAATATATTAGCCCCCAGGACGGGAAAGGGCACCCGGTTCATTTGCTTGATAAAATTTTTACTGCCATAATCGAATTCGTGGTTGCCAATTCCCATGGCATCGTATTTCATACTCATCATCATCTCCATCAGGATTTCACCCTGACTTACATTGGAGAGCATGCCCGTAAACATATCCCCTGCATCAAATAAAAAACTGTTCTTCTCTCTGGCCCTGATCTGGTTGATCATGGTGGTCAACTGCGCAGCACCACCTAATTCAGGAGATCCTTTCAGCCAGTAAGCAGGAATGGGATCAAAAGCACTATGAAAGTCGTTGGTGTAAAGAATGGTTACTTCTTTTGTGCCGGTCTGGGCATTGGCACTGATACTTACCAGCCATAGGACCGAAAATAGTTGCAGTTTTAATGACTTCCTATTCTTCATTAAAAATTTCTTCATTGATGGTTTGATATAAAGAATGAATACAGATTCAAATACCAAAGTAAGGGCCTGCCTTTTTTCGCGGTAATTAGATTGAATCTTACTGTTACCAATATAAGTTTATTTTATCATCCAAGAAAAATGGGGTCTCTTTCTTTACCACAAAGCTGCGGGAAACGGGTTGTCGTTATAAAATTGGCTATCGTTTGCCGAATAGTCCGCCAATAAACAAGTGCATAAAACGAATCGTCATCCAGGTCGAGACATCATCGGGGAAGCTGTAAGCTGTTGCCTGACTGATTGCAGAAAATCCCTGTTCAGCTTTAAACAGCTCTTCTCTGCTTCCATAATTGCCGGATAGACACTAAATGTCCAAATAACACCACTGGTACAATAAAAGTAGGCAGCCAGCTGAAAGGAAAATACTCAATGGCAATATTGGGCTGATCAAAGGCAAACTGCTGTATAGGTGTGCGGGCAGATAAAAGTGCATTCACCACAATATTGATCAATAAACCAAGACATATAAAATTCCAGACGAGAAGAACCCGGGGGTTCCATTTTGCTTTTGTAAGCCCGAAATAGGCAACGAAAGGTGCCGTGATACCGGCCAGAATATCAAAATTCCTGCCTTCAAAAGTCATTAGCTCCGGAACGGCTTTGTGCAGGTAAAGCCAGTATAAAACAATTTCAACCGGTATCCTGATTATGTTTAAATAAGTCAGGTTTTTTAAAGGCAGGCTATCAATAAATCGTCTACCCTTTAAGGTTGAAAATAAGATTATGATGGTCAGAAAAGCAGGCAGGATGCCGATCAGCATAATTTTTGGCGGAAAGGATCCTGTGTCTGTGTTGTAAACATTTTGCAGGCTCAGCACCGCTTGCCATATCAGCCAGATGACCAAAGAGATTGTAATAATTGCCGTAGTCTTTCTGTTGTTATCTGCATGCGCATTACTGATCACCCATATAAAAAGCAGTAAACAGGCCAGGGTAGTCAGGCCAAAAAATAGTGAAATATATACTGGCAAATTTTCTAACATTCTTGATGACGCATGTTCGGAATTTCCCTACTTAACTAACCCGGAAGATTATTTCCAGAATTTAAAAAAACTTTTTTTGACCGGCTTCGTTTTCCCCATTTCCGGAGGACAGGTCTTTGTCCCTTCAATAAAACCATATACTGCCGTATTGAATCCGGATTCAACGGGCAGATCATTTTTGCATTCTTTGATAATAAAAGCGGTAGCCATGGCACAGGAATAGGCCATTTCTTCATGACTCAATTGCTGGACTGTCATAATCTGAAAAGCATCCTCCTGGATTTTCTCCAACGTATCCTTAAAGGACAAATTCGAATCCACATTTGTAGCCTTATCCATTTTTTCCCCATCCAGCTCCACTCCCATATTGCTCAGTGTACCTATCAGTATATTGATTAATAATGGCCCTTTTTCATTGGCTTCTTCTGAAAGTACAGCAGTACCTGGTTTGATATCGCCCAGTTTAAAGCCAAATGACCTGAAAAGGAAACTCCCCGCCAGTCTGGCACCGGCAGCAATCGCAGTTGCGGAATGTATTTGCCTGTTGGTTCCGATTTTTTCGGCGATCAGATCTACTATTTCGCCTGCGGCGATTTGCTGTTCGGGTTTGATATTCATGGCTATGAAATTACAGGAATTATGAATTTGTTATACCCGACTTTTTAAGCCATCTAGTACGCCACTTGATTATCGTCCGGGATGGAGACTGAGGGCAGGAATACTATCAGCCCGGAATAGCAGCTATTCTTTGTTGGGTGTTGAGCTGTTTTCGTTCAGTTTGCCATAATAAATCAAATCCACAATTTCACCCGAGGTGGTTTTATAGTCCATTCTGATAACACCTTCTTTTTCAAATCCACATTTTTCTGCTACTATTTGAGCAGATTTATTTGTATGATGCGTTCTGAGAAATATTTTCTTGAATTGGAAATGGTCAAAGCAGTAGTCCATAAAATATTTCATTGCTTTTGTTGTCAGCCCTTTCCCGGCGTATTGCTCGTCTGTATAACAACCAATCTCCGTTTTGGGGATGGTCCAGTCAATATTTTTCAAGTCAAAGAATCCAACAAAGGCATTTGTTGAATTATCGACCAAAACGTAAGGGAAATACTGTTTTGCTTCTCTCTTATCAGATAAATCTTTTAAGAATATTTCTGTTGCTGCAACATCTTTTGTCCTTGACACAGTTCCTGTAAAAAAATCTTCAAGTCGCTTTCTGTTTCTTTCCACCAGTTCGAAATAGGCTTTCAGGTCGCTTAGTTCCAATGGCCTGATTGTAAAATTTTCAAAGTTGATCATTTGTCAAAAACTGTGCTTTTAAAATGTAACGGTATATAGCAGGAATTCAAAAATAAATGAATCTGCTGCTTCATCCAATTCCTTATCCCCGGCATCAATGACTTAAGGCCGACGAGTCCGCCATTAAACTTGTCCTAAATATGAATCGGCGCCTTAGGCGAGACATCGTCGGGGGAAGCGGAAGGTTGTGGCTTGGGTGATTTGAGAAATGACTCCGGTGGAGTGAATCTAAATGCGTGTATAAACCAGGGATATGTCACAGCCCAGGATTTTCCTGAAATCTTCAATAAAACTGTCTTTCAAACTTCCCCAATTCCAAAAGGCAAATCCCAGATCACTGAAACCCCATTCC